>OCPN01000004.1_pt1 | contig 223732 bp, 208 predicted proteins | sample 1476971 | NCBI WGS metagenome assembly OCPN01 (sample SAMEA2580251, study PRJEB22360) | human gut metagenome | biome: human gut; feature: human-associated habitat; material: faeces | place: Denmark | collected 2008/2010
TTGTTACAGTTAATACATCAATTATTTGATGATTTTCGCAACAACGCCAGCACCTACTGTACGGCCACCTTCACGGATTGCGAAACGTAAGCCTTGGTCCATCGCGATTGGGTGGATTAAGCTTACTGTCATTTTGATGTTATCACCAGGCATTACCATTTCCACGCCTTCTGGTAATTCGATTGTACCAGTTACGTCAGTTGTACGGAAATAGAATTGTGGACGGTAACCTTTGAAGAATGGAGTGTGACGACCACCTTCATCTTTTGATAATACGTAAACTTCTGATTCGAAATCAGTGTGTGGAGTGATTGAACCTGGTTTCGCTAATACTTGACCACGTTCGATTTCTTCACGTTTGGTACCACGTAATAATGCACCGATGTTTTCACCTGCACGACCTTCGTCAAGTAATTTACGGAACATTTCAACACCAGTTACTGTTGTTTTAGTTGTTGGTTTGATACCAACGATTTCAACTTCATCACCAGTACGGATGATACCACGCTCAACACGACCTGTTACTACTGTACCACGACCTGAAATTGAGAACACGTCTTCGATTGGAAGAAGGAACGGTTGGTCAATTGCACGCTCTGGCTCAGGAATGTAAGTATCTAAGTGGTTTGCTAACTCAAGGATTTTTTCTTCCCATTCTGCAACGCCGTTTAATGCTTGTAATGCAGAACCACGTACGATTGGTGTATCGTCACCTGGGAAGTCATATTGAGAAAGAAGTTCACGAACTTCCATTTCTACTAATTCTAATAACTCTTCGTCATCTACCATGTCGCATTTGTTTAAGAATACGATGATGTAAGGTACACCTACTTGGCGACCTAATAAGATGTGCTCACGAGTTTGTGGCATAGGACCATCTGTCGCTGCTACTACTAAAATAGCACCGTCCATTTGCGCCGCACCGGTAATCATGTTTTTAACATAGTCCGCGTGTCCTGGGCAGTCAACGTGTGCGTAGTGACGAGTTGGAGTATCGTATTCAACGTGTGATGTGTTGATGGTGATACCACGCGCTTTTTCTTCTGGCGCGTTATCGATTTGGTCGAATGCACGAGCTGCACCACCGTAGTGTTTTGCTAATACGGTTGTGATTGCTGCTGTTAAAGTTGTTTTACCGTGGTCAACGTGGCCGATTGTACCCACGTTTACGTGCGGTTTTGTACGTTCAAATTTTTCTTTAGACATTTAAAGAGTCCCTCTAAATAGACACGGTTATCGATGGGTAAATTAAACCACATTAACCAATAAAATCATTACTATTTAATAAAGGAAAGAGGAATTTGGAAGGCTGGTGCTGATAGGCGGATTTGAACCGCCGACCTCACCCTTACCAAGGGTGCGCTCTACCAACTGAGCTATATCAGCGTTTGGAGCGGGCAGCGGGAATCGAACCCGCATCTTTAGCTTGGAAGGCTAAGGTAATAGCCATTATACGATGCCCGCAGTCCTAAATTCATCTGTCCCATCAGAATTCATTTAGAAAATGGTGGAGGGAGAAGGATTCGAACCTTCGAAGGCTGAGCCAACAGATTTACAGTCTGCCCCCTTTGGCCGCTCGGGAACCCCTCCACGCTAAATGAATACTTGTTTACTAAAGGATGGTGCCGACTACCGGAATCGAACTGGTGACCTACTGATTACAAGTCAGTTGCTCTACCTACTGAGCTAAGTCGGCGTGTTGTAAGCAAGTGAGGCGTATTATATGGAAAATTTTATGCCTGACAAGTTTTTTTTATGAAAAATGCGTTTTTTTTAACTATTCGTCTAATTTACAAGCAAAAAGCCACATTCTTGCTTTAAAACTCATCACTTTTAATAAAAAACGATGATCACAACTCATTTATAGGGTATATTTTGTCCAATTTTTTTCACTCTAGATATAAAGCACCGTGGAAATTACCGAACAACTCACGCCCTTTCTGAACTTTAGCCGTCAGCAATGGGCCGAATTAAGAAAATCTGTTCCGCTAAAATTAACGGAGCAAGATCTCAAACCGCTTTTAGGTTTTAATGAAGAGCTTTCTCTTGATGAAGTGAGCACCATTTACCTGCCACTTGCACGTCTCATCAACTACTATATTGATGAAAACCTTCGTCGCCAAACGGTTTTAAATCGTTTTCTTGGTGGTCAAAGCCCTAAAGTCCCTTACATCATTAGTATCGCAGGCAGCGTTGCTGTCGGGAAAAGTACATCGGCACGTATTTTGCAATCTTTGCTAACCCACTGGCCTACCGAACGAAAAGTTGATCTGATTACTACTGATGGTTTTCTTTATCCATTAGAAAAACTAAAAAAAGACGATTTACTACAGAAAAAAGGCTTCCCTATTTCTTATGATACGGCCAAATTAATTCGTTTTTTAGCTGATATCAAATCAGGCAAGCCATCTGTAAAATCGCCTATTTATTCTCATCTGACTTACGATATTGTTCCTGATAAGTTCGATATTGTCGATCAACCGGATATTTTAATTTTAGAAGGACTAAACGTTCTCCAAACAGGTTCAAATAAAGCCAATCAAACCTTCGTATCTGATTTTGTGGACTTTTCTATTTATGTTGATGCTGACGAGAATTTGCTTAAAGAATGGTACATCAAACGATTCTTAAAATTCCGTCAAAGTGCTTTCACCAATCCGGATTCCTATTTTAAACATTACGCTAATCTCTCTGAGCAAGAAGCCATTGAAACAGCCAGTAACATTTGGGATAACATTAACGGATTGAATTTAAAACAAAACATTCTGCCGACTCGTGAGCGCGCCAATCTCATTCTTAGAAAAGGTGAAAATCACGAAGTTGAATTAGTGAAATTAAGAAAATAAAAAAGAGCGGTCAATTTAACCGCTCTTTTTCTCACTACCTTACGACATTCTTCCATTCTCAATGCCAATCACCTGATCGCAAATAGCCATAGTCGATTGGCGATGACTCACGAGAATAATCAATTTTTCTGCTTTCACATTCAACAATGATTTCAAAATCATCGCTTCGTTTAAGCTATCTAAATTACTGGTCGGTTCATCGAGTAAAATAATCGGTGCGTTGTGTAGGAATGCACGGGCAATACCGATACGCTGTTTTTCACCATCAGAGAGGTTGCCGCCCAATTCCGTCATTTTCGTTTGATAACCTTCTGGTAAGCTCAAAATGAAATCATGAATTGACGCTTTCTTCGCGGCTTCCATAATTTCTTCTAGTGTTGCATCACGGCGTGCAAGGCGAATATTTTCCTCGATGGTTTCGTTGAAAATGTAGGTTTGCTGGGTAATGTACGCCATATTGTCACGCAAACTACGGGTGTTGATATTCGGTAAGCTTTCGCCATTAATTTTAATGCTACCCGATTTAGGATCGTAAAAACGCATCAGCAGTTTTAACAGGGTACTTTTACCGCTGCCACTTCTGCCGTGAATACCTAAGATTTCACCTTTTTTCACAGACAAGCTGACATCCGATAAAATTTGTTCTTCACCATAGGCAAAGTTTACGTTCTCAACATCAATACGAGAAACCTCTTTCAAATCGACCGCACTTTCTACGTCTTTTAATTCAGGCTCTTCCCCTAACAAACTCAATACACGCTCACCTGAAGCCAAGGTTTGTAACAAGTTGCTTGAAAGGTTACTTAACGCAATAACCGGGCCATAGCTCGACATCAATAAAATCACGCCGATTAAAAAGGCAGAAAAATCAATCTTATCTAGACTAAACAAAATTAAGCCTGTGAATAACATAATGATGTTAAACGCTGATACCGCCACTTCAGTATAAACACGTACTTTAGCTTCTTGGTCTTTAATGCGTTCAAAAGCCGTATCAATTTTTTGACTGCGTTGTTGAACTTCATCTAACCGTTTTTTCGCATAACCGAACAGCTGAATTTCTTTCATACCTCGCACACTGTCGAGGAAGAAGTCATTCATTTCGCCTACTAATTCACGATAGCGTCTGCCATCTTCACGCGCCAATTTGGTGGTAATAATGGGTAGAATCACACCTACCGTTAAATAAGCAGCTAATGCCACAACCACAAACCAGCCTGAAAGATGAGCAAAGACCAACAATAAAATCGCAGAAGTAAAGAACGCAATCATAATCGGTGCAATAGTGTGCGCATAGAACACTTCGAGCAATTCAATATCATTGGTTACTAGTGACACTAATTGCCCCGCTTGTTTATCTTGCAACTTCACAAAAGCCAAGCGACGCAAAGAAGAAAACACTTTATCGCGCAATAATGCTAATAATTTAAAAGCAATATAGTGCCCTGACATTTGCTCTAAATAACGCAACGCGCCGCGAGCCACCGCTAACACGATAAGTGCGGTCAAAATTCCAGAGAAACTCAAATGGGTGTCAAAGTTAAGAAGATTCACTAACCCCATCGCACCAAGCACCATAATAAAAATAGCGGCAAGAAAACCGAGCGTTCCCATGGTAATGGTAAACGCCATAATGTGCGCCAGTGGGGTCACTAATTTCAACAAATGCCCCATCACAACAAAACCATTTTTACGCATTTGCCACCTCTCTAATTTGTTCTAAATCTTTTTGTTGTTGGAACATTTCAGCATACGCACCTTGTTTTTCCATGAGGTCTTTATGTGTGCCTTGCTCAATCAATTTGCCTTGTTCAAGCACATTAATGCAGTCGGCATTCACGGCATTGGCCAAGCGGTGGGAAATCATCACAATGGTTTTTTGTTGTTTAAATTGCTGAATGAACTGCAAAATAATTTCTTCGCTTTCCACGTCAATATTACTGGTCGCTTCGTCAAAAATATAAAGCTCGGCATTGTGTAACAAAGCACGCGCTAAAGCTAAACGTTGAATTTGACCGCCGGATAAATTCGCGCCACGGCTTAATAGCTGCATATCTAACCCACCATTATCTCGAACGAATTGCGCCAGATTGACTTGCTCTAAACACGCATAAATTTGCTCATCTGTGGCATCAATTTTCGCCATCTTCATGTTTTCACGTAGCGTACCTTTAAACACATAACTGCTATGGCTCACCAAAGAGACTTTTTCGTAAAACGAATGACGATCAATCTCTTGAATTTCTTGGCCGTTGAATAGAATTTTGCCTTGTTGCGCTTGATTAAAGCCCATTAGCAACGAAACCAAGGTAGATTTACCACAACCACTTTTACCCACAAATACCGTAAGCTGATTTGGTAAGATGCTTAAATCTAAACCAACAATCACAGGTTTTTCTTCACTATAAGAAAAATGTAGATCTTGGATATCCACTTGAATTGCATTTTTCGCTGCAAAATCGACCGCTTGTGTTTGGGTTTCAACTGGCGTATCTAACAACGTAAAGATCTTATCTGATGCCGCTTTACCATTCATCGCCACATGGAAGAAAGAACCCAATAAACGAAGTGGAATAAAGAATTCAGAAGAAAGCAGAATAAATAAAATAACGCCTAATACGGTTAATTGATCCGCTTGGAATTGCAACAAGGCCGTTAAAATCCCGATCGCTGCCCCACCGTAAGCAAGTAAATCCATCAGCGATACCGAGTTAAGCTGCATGGTAAGCACTTTCATGGTAATTTTGCGGAAATGTTCTGCTTCCTCATCCATTGCTTTCGCTTTATAAGCATCATCTTGATAGATTTTCAGCGTGATTAAACCCTGTAGGTTATCTAAGAAACTGCTACCTAAACCCACATAAATAGACCAATATTTTGCTAAGAGTTTTTTCGCAATTTTATTCACTGCAATAATAGACATTGGAATCAGCGGCACGCAAATCAGCAAAATTACGGCTGTTTTAAAGCTGAAAAAGATCAGAAAAGCGAAGAGTGTAAGCGGTGCAAGCAAGCTATAAAAAAGCTGTGGCAAATAACGCCCAAAGTAGATTTCAAGCTGCTCCACACCTTCTGAAGCCACTTGGATAATATTTGACGTAGATTGTTGATTCACTTGGTTAAGTGGCATCGAAGCCAATTTACGATAGATGAGGCTACGCAGTTCGTGTTTGACTTTCGTACTAGCAAAATAAGAGGCCTGCACCGATTTTTTACCCGCAAAGGCACGCAACGCCAAAGCAGCAATTAAAACGATGCCCAAAATGACCGCACTTATCGGGCCCAATTCATTAAAATAAGCCGCCTGTAAAATATAAGAAAACACAACGGCACTAATAATCCCACCAATTAACGCCACCCAATTCCATAACACCGTGATGCCAATCCATTTTTTACTGTCGGCCACCGTGTTAATTAGGCGTTTATCTATCATCATAATGATTGCTCCTAAAAACAAAAAAGAAGTACGCACATTACTATGCGTACTTTGCTACCAATCTAACAACCAAAAAACGAGTCTATTTCGTATTATTGTCTTTAAGCGATATAAGTCGTAAAAATTATAGTCAAGAATATAAACAAATAATAGATCTAATTGAAAATTATTTTTATTTATATATTAAGTAAAAAAATACCGCACTCGGTTTTCCTAAGTGCGGTCATTTTTAGTGATATTTTTGAGTGTTAGACTAAACGTCTAGATTTGCTCTCAACGCATTCATTTCAATGAATTCACGGCGAGGCTCAACTTCATCGCCCATCAATGTGGTGAAGAGTTGGTCTGCGGCGACAGCATCTTTAATTGATACTTTTAACATGCGGCGAGCATTTGGATCCATTGTGGTTTCCCAAAGTTGCTCAGCGTTCATTTCACCTAACCCTTTATAACGTTGGATTTCTAAGCCACGACGAGATTCTTTCATCAACCATTCAACAGCTTGTTCAAATGATTGAACAGGTTGTGTTTTTTCACCACGTGTGACGTAAGCGCCCTCTTCTAGCAAGCCATTCACTTGCTGACCGAAGGCGGTAATCTTCGCAAACTCATTACCCGTGACAAAATCAAAGTTGATGAAGTAATCGGTATCAATACCGTGTTTACGAACGGTAATGACGGCTTCATATACTTGGCGTTCGCTGTTAAATTGCGTTCTCGCTGAATATAAATGTGCTTCTGTTTCTTTTTCAGTTAAGTAGGCAACAAAAGCATTCGCCCAATTTTCGACCGCACTTTCATTACGCATTAACTCAACGGTTAATTGTGGTTGGTAAACCAAACCTTGTAATAATGGCTCTGGATAGTAACGACTTAAACGAGTAATTAATTTCTGAACATTGTTATATTCACTCACTAATTTCTCGAACACTAAATCATTCATTGCTGGCACATTAGCACTGATATGCAACGCTGCGCCATCAAGTGCAAGCATTAATTCATATTGCACCATTTCGTCGTTATCTTTGATGTAACGCTCTTGTTTACCTTTTTTCACTTTATAAAGTGGTGGCTGAGCAATATACACATAACCACGCTCAATTAATTCCGGCATTTGACGATAGAAGAAGGTCAACAATAACGTACGAATGTGTGAACCGTCCACGTCCGCATCAGTCATGATAATGATGTGGTGGTAACGTAATTTATCTGGATTATATTCATCACGACCAATTCCACAGCCAAGCGCTGTAATTAATGTGCCCACTTCTTGAGAAGAAAGCATTTTGTCAAAACGCGCTTTTTCTACGTTCAGAATTTTACCTTTTAACGGTAAAATTGCTTGGGTTTTACGATCACGACCTGATTTTGCCGAACCACCCGCAGAATCCCCCTCCACGAGGTAAAGTTCTGAAAGTGCTGGATCTTTTTCTTGGCAGTCCGCTAATTTACCCGGAAGGCCCGCAATATCTAATGCACCTTTACGACGGGTCATTTCGCGGGCTTTACGAGCCGCTTCACGCGCACGTGCAGCTGTAATAATTTGATTTACAATGATTTTTGCATCCGCTGGATTTTCTAATAAATATTCCTGCATACGCTCATTCATGGCAGATTCAACGGCACTTTTCACTTCAGAAGACACTAATTTGTCTTTTGTTTGTGAAGAGAATTTAGGATCGGGCACTTTCACTGAGATAATCGCTACCAAACCTTCACGTGCGTCGTCACCTGATGTGCTCACTTTCTCTTTTTTCAGTAACCCTTCGCTTTCCATATAGTTATTTAAGCTACGCGTTAATGCACCACGGAAACCGGCTAAGTGAGTACCACCATCACGTTGTGGAATGTTGTTGGTAAAGCAATAAACGTTTTCGTTTACACCATCATTCCATTGCAATGCGACTTCCACGCCAATGCCGTCTTTTTCAGCTGAAAAATAGAATGGTTTTGGGTGAATTGGATTTTTATTTTTATTTAAATATTCAACGAACGCTTGAATACCACCTTCGTAATGGAAGTGATCTTCTGTGCCATCACGTTTATCGATTAAACGAATTGATACACCAGAGTTTAAGAATGAAAGCTCACGTAAGCGTTTTGCTAAAATTTTGTAATCGAAAGTTGTAATTGCAAAGATTTCTGGACTTGGCCAGAAACGCACGGTTGTACCCGTCGTTTGAGTTTCACCGATAATAGTTAAAGGCCCTTGAGGCTCACCCAAGTGATAGAATTGCTCGTACACATGACCTTGGCGACGAATGGTTAATTGCAATTTATCAGAAAGTGCATTTACTACCGAAACACCCACGCCGTGCAAACCACCTGATACTTTATAAGAGTTATCATCGAATTTACCGCCCGCGTGAAGCACTGTCATGATTACTTCTGCTGCAGAAACACCTTCTTCCGGATGAATATCTACTGGAATACCACGGCCATCATCTTGTACAGAAACAGAATTGTCATCATGAATAGTAACGATAATATCGGAACAATAGCCAGCAAGCGCTTCATCGATCGCGTTATCCACTACCTCAAACACCATATGGTGTAGGCCTGTTCCATCATCGGTATCCCCAATATACATGCCCGGACGTTTCCGAACCGCATCAAGCCCTTTTAAGACTTTAATACTTGATGCACCATAAGCATTTTCTGTAACCGGTGTTTCTGACATAGTTTTTCTCTATTTTGTAATGAAAATTGTGCGGAATTATAGCAAAAAACTGACTATTTTGCGAAATAAAAGTGCGGTCAAAATTTTCGTTATTTTTTATTTACTATTTGACATCTCTATTTTTCCCCTTATATTGACCACCTCATTTTTTGTATAGAAATGAGTTTTGTTGTATTAAAAATTTAAGGATCATTAAATGATTTCATTCCTAAAATCTAATCCGGGTACGCCTGTTCCTGATGCGGAAATTAGAGAACGTTATAATCGCTTAAGATGGCATGCATTATTTGGCATCTTTATCGGTTATGCGGCATTCTATATTTTACGTAATAACTTCCTTCTTTCGTCTCCTGAATTAATTAGCGATTTTGGTTTCACCAAAAAAGATATCGGTTTTATTTCCGGTACCATGTTAATTATTTATGGTTTAAGTAAAGGTTTCATGTCTGCAATCGCAGATAAATCAAATCCGAAACACTTTATGATTTTCGGCTTAATGATGTCGGCAGCAGTAAACTTAATGATGGGCTTTAGCGCATCATTCTGGGCATTCTTATTCCTTTGTATACTTAATGGTATCTTCCAAGGAATGGGTGCAGGTCCAGCTTATATCGTATTAGCAAGCTGGTTCCCACGTAAATCTCGTGGTGTAACAACCGCTATCTTCAATATCTCTCACAACGTAGGTGGTGGTTTAGTTGCACCAATTGCGGGGGCAAGTATCGCTTGGTTAGGTCAAGAGCACTGGCAAGCTGCACACTTTGTTGTGCCTGTAGCAATTGCTACTATCGTTGCTATTATTTTCTACATCTTCGGTGCAGGTCGTACTTACAATGAAGGCTTACCACCAGTTGGAAAAATTCTTGAAAGTGAAAATGAAGAATTAGTTGTCACAAAAGAAGAAAACGTCAACTTAACCACATGGGAAATTTTCCGTGATTACATTATGAAAGATATTAATGTATGGTTTGTTTCTTTCATTGACGTATTCACTTACATGATCCGTTTTGGTGTATTAACCTGGCTACCACTTTATTTATTAGAAACTAAAGGTTTCACTAAAGCTCAAATGGGTACAGCATTTGCTATCTTTGAATGGGCAGCAATTCCTTCTACGCTATTAGCAGGTTGGTTAACTGATACTTATTTCAAAGGTCGCCGTATGCCACTTGCTATCATCACCTTATTCGGTGTGGGTGCAGCAATGTTTGTTTACTGGGGCGGTAGTGACTTAATAACTGTAACCATCGGTGCAGGTATTATTGGATGCTTAATTTATGTTCCAATGTTCTTATCTTCACTTCAAACTATCGAGCTAGTTCCTTCTTTCGCAGCAGGTTCAGCAACGGGTTTACGTGGTTTATTAAGTTACATTTTAGGTAGTTTCTCTGGTACTGCATTATTTGGTATTTTGGCTGATAAATTCGGTTGGGATGCAGGTTTCTACCTATTATTATTCGCTGTAGCAGGCTGTATTTTCTGTTGCTATATGACACATTTAGGTGTGTTACGTTTAGAGCGTAAAAAAGCACAGGCAGCAAACAACGCATAAAAACTCATAAGATAAAAAAAGACGAGTTTATTATTTAAACTCGTCTTTTTTATTACATTAACACTTATTTCCAAATATGGTTATTTAACCCGAGTTCTTTCACCATATCTGTAAAGCCTTTGATACTCGAAATATAATCACGAATTGTATTGTCTTCTAACAATGACTTTTCAAAGGACGGTTCAAAACTATTCTTTCCTAAATTAAGTGCAATTATCACTTCTCGGTTACGAAGCACCATCGAAACAGGGCAATTAAATTTCTCTTTCAATCCACAAAAACGTTCCATTAACTTAGGCGATAAAGCATATCTGGCTAAGATTTGATCTTCAGTAAACACATCAAAATAGCGATTAAAAGACGGATTATCCATCAATGCAATGTCACCTTCTTTTCTTAAACCTGCTTCTTTCTTATCACAAACATAAACCCAATGAGCCAGCTCTTTAGGGAAAGTGGCTTTAAATAAAATACCTTGAAAATTCTGAGCACCTAATGCTTTAACGGATTTCTCTTTCAACGACATGTTAAATGCTGAAAAATCACAGATTTCAACTTCAGTTTGATTAAACTCACCAAAGATTAAATCCTCACTACGGAAGGTCGCGGGACCACTATCATAAACGGAGAGGAAATCACTAATATTCAGTCCTCTATCTGCGCTAAAGTGGAAACCAAATTCCTGGACAATCGTATTAATCACGCGAGTTTTAAATTCTGCGATAAAACGCTTATATTTAAAAAATAAATGACGAAAAGAATAAATGAGCACACCAAGGATTAAAGCTGTACTTAATAGATACCCATTCCCTATCGTTCCAATGAGGAAAAATAACCCAACGCATAGCATAATGATCCATTTATTGATGAGCGATTTTATGGCTAAACGTTCCTCATCTAACTTTTCCAATCCAAGAAAACGAATCCCTTCAATCTCTTTTGGTGTATTCATGGTTTTTCCACTTATTGTTTAAATAAATTACCCACATTAGGCACTTCAGCTTCATTCTGAGGAATATCAAAAAATGTTCCTTTCTGGAAATTAAACAAGTTTGCAATTAAATTTGACGGGAACATTTCCACAGCATTGTTATACTCTTCAACTGCTGAATTATAAGTACGTCTTGCTGCAGAAATTTGCTCTTCCACGTCACTAAGTGTGGTCTGAATTTGCAAAAGATTTTGATTGGCTTTGAGATCCGGATAATTTTCTAGACGAACCTGTAAATTACGCAACAAACCCGAAATCTCATTATTGAGTTGGAATTTCTCGCTTGTAGAATGGGCTGATTTAGCACTTTCACGTAACGTCACAATACGCTCAAGCAGGCTACGCTCATGCGACATATATTCCTTAGCGGTGGCGACAAGGTTTGGCAATAAATCATAACGACGTTTCAACTGAACATCCACACTGGCTTCAACACTACTCACCTGATTACGTTTTCTAATCAGTTTGTTATACATTGAAATAGTGAAAGCTAAACCGAGAAGGACAATACCTACAACTATATTCATCATTATTTCTCCATAGAAGATTTTCCCTACTCAGTATAGGGAAAAGCACAATAAAATCTATTCACTTAGACAATATTTTGTTGATAAAAATCAATAAAACCAAGAATTTAGTTTTATCCACTTCCCCCATTCATATCACCCAGAAGTGCGGTCAATATTCACGAAGTTTTTCAGAGCCCAAATCCTTACTTTATTATTATGATTTAGTGTACAAAAAATGGACTCCAAGTGAATACCGCCCAAATAAATAACAATCATTCTCAATAACCAAGTAAAAACAATCACTTACCCACTTATTTTGTAAGGAAAATAAGGGTATTTTTGATTACGATCAAATAAATCTCCTGCATCAAGGCATATCATAGTTAAATTAACCATACAAGTAACGTGCCAATTGGAGTGATTATATGCAACGAAGTGATGGATTATTTTCTGCTTTAGCAGAAGTTTCCCGTCGGGATTTTATGAAGTTATGTACCGCGCTTGCGGCGACTATGGGGTTAAGTTCAAAAGCGGGGGCAGAAATGACCGCTGCTTTAACCGAACCTAAACGTCCACCAGTATTATGGATTGGTGCGCAAGAATGTACGGGTTGTACTGAATCCTTGCTACGCGCGACCCACCCAACAGTAGAAAACTTGGTATTGGAAATGATTTCCTTAGAATACCACGAAACCCTTTCTGCAGCCTTCGGGGAACAAGCTGAAGATAACAAACACAATGCAATTAAACAGTATTATGGAAAATATGTTTTAGTCGTAGATGGATCTATTCCGGTGAAAGACGGCGGCGTCTATTGTATGGTAGCAGGTAAACCGATTGTAGAACACATCCAAGAAGCTGCTAAAGGGGCTGCGGCGATTATTGCGATCGGTTCTTGTGCGGCATGGGGTGGCGTACCTTCTAGTGGTGGCAACCCAACTGGCGCAAGCAGCTTATCTGAAGTCTTACCAAAAGGCACGCCAGTGATCAATATTCCTGGCTGTCCACCAAATCCACACAACTTCCTTGCAACTGTCGCTTATATTCTTACTTATAAGAAACTACCTGCAATGGACAAATTAAATCGTCCATTATTCGCTTACGATCGTTTAATTCACGAAAACTGCTATCGTCGTCCTCACTTTGATGCAGGACGTTTTGCCAAAGAATACGGTGATTACGGTCACCGCCACGGTTGGTGTTTATATCATCTTGGTTGTAAAGGGCCAGAAACTTACGGTAACTGCTCTACCTTAGAATTCTGTGATGTCGGTGGTAATAACTGGCCGGTTGGTATCGGGCACCCTTGCTATGGTTGTAACGAAAAAGGTGTCGGCTTTACCAAAGGTATTTTCCAATTAGCGGGAGTAGAAAACCCTACACCACGCGTTGAAAAACCAGATGTTAATAACACCGAAGGTTCAGGTGCAACCATGACGGCTATTGGTTTATTAGGCGGTGCAGCTGCAATCCTAGCAGGCGTGAGTGTTGTGACCTTACGCGAATTAAGCGCTCAACATAAAGCCCGTTCTGAAGCTAAAGCTGCAGAGAAGGAAGAACATACAGGTAAATAATAATGGATAGACGAAAATTTCTAAAAGCGGGTATGCTTGGCGGAATCGCATCTACTTTGCCTGTGTCAAATGTTCAGGCATCGGAAGCGGTTGAGCCCATTCCCGGCGCACTAGGAATGCTTTACGACTCTACCCTTTGTGTAGGTTGTCAAGCATGCGTGGCTGAATGTCAAAACGTGAACCACACACCCGTGAATCCAAAAGGTGATCAAACTTGGTCAAATAACGACAAACTCACGCCATTTACTCGTAACGTGATTCAAGTATGGAGCGATGGTGACGGCACAAACAAAGACAAAACAGAAAATGGCTATGCTTACGTGAAAAAACAATGTATGCATTGCGTTGACCCTAACTGCGTTGCCGTTTGCCCTGTTCAAGCACTCACCAAAGATCCAAAAACGGGTATCGTGAAATATGATCCCGATATTTGTACTGGTTGCCGTTATTGTATGGTAGGTTGTCCATTTGATGTACCAAAATACGATTACGACAATCCATTCGGTGAAATCAGCAAATGTGAACTCTGTAACCAAAAAGGCGTTGAACGCTTAGACAAAGGTGAATTACCTGGTTGCTGTCATGTTTGTCCGACTGGTGCGATTATTTTTGGTACACGTGAAGAATTATTGGCAGAAGCGAAACGTCGTTTAAGCTTATTACGTGGCACCGAATATGATTACCCACGTCAAAGTGTCAATAGCACAGATAAATACCGTGCTACCGTACCTGCATATCAATATCATATCTACGGTGAAAAAGAAGGCGGTGGTACACAGGTACTCGCCTTAAGTGGTGTGCCTTTTACTAACCTTGGTTTACCAGACTTAGATGAAGTCGCGACAGGTTCTCGTGCGGCGCATTTACAACACTTCTTGTATCGCGGTTTAGCATTGCCATTAGTCGCACTTGCCGGTTTAACCTTTATGACTTACAAAAATATGCATGGCGATAAAATCGCTGAGCGTATTGCAGCACAAAAAGAAGCCATGCGTCAGGCACGCAAGGAAATCGAAGAAGCGGAGGATGAGCATCATGAGTAATCCACGTCCGGTAGGCGGTCGCCTTGTTTCTGCCGCAATTCTCTTTTTTGCACCACTTGCCGTGCTTTGCGTTTTATTAATTTTAAAACGTTTGGTTTTCGGTATTGGTTCTGTGACCGCACTTAATGGCGGTTATCCTTGGGGTTTATGGATTGCCTTTGACTTACTTGTCGGTACAGGATTTGCCTGTGGCGGTTGGGCTCTTGCTTGGACCGTATATATTTTCAATAAAGGGAAATATCACGCCCTTGTTCGCCCAGCATTGCTTGCAAGTTTATTCGGCTATTCCCTTGGTGGTTTATCTATCACTATTGATATGGGACGTTATTGGCATTTACCGTATTTCTACATTCCAGGGCAGTTCAACACGAACTCTGTTCTATTTGAAACAGCATTTTGTATGACGGTGTATATCATCGTGGTGACCCTAGAGTTCGCCCCTGTATGGCTTGGTTTCTTCGGCTTGAAAAAATGGTTTAATAAACTAAATAAAATCATGTTTTTCATTATTGCCTTGGGTGCCTTGTTACCAATGATGCACCAATCTTCAATGGGTTCCTTGATGATTGTAGCTGGTCACAAAGTCCATCCGGTATGGCAAAGCTATGAAGCGCTACCAATTCTCTCCTTGCTGACAGCTTTCATTATGGGCTTCTCTATTGTAATTTTTGAGGGTTCTTTAGTTAAAGCGGGTCTTGCAGGAAAAACACCAGATGAACGTCATTTATTTACTCAATTGGCACGCGTTACCGCAGGATTAATTTTCTGTTTCTTAGCAGTGCGTTTTGGTGAGTTGATTTATCACGACAAACTGCAAATGGTTGTCGGTTTCGATAAATTAACTAAATTTGAAGCATGGATGTTCTGGATGGAAGTCTGGTTGATGGTATTACCATTACTAACCCTCTTCCTTGGGGAGAAAAAATCAGATTCCCGTTGGTTATTTATTTCGGCATTAAGCATGTTACTCGGTGCAGCATTATGGCGTATGAACTACTCGCTTATCATGTATAATCCGGGCAACGGCTATCAATATTTTCCATCTGCGGAAGAATTGCTTATTTCAATCGGTTTCGTATCTATTGAAGTATGTGCCTATATTTTAATCATTCGTTTATTCCCTGTATTACCGGTATTTAAAGAAAAACATACCGAAGACTCAGAAAAAATTATTGCCGAAAAAGCGGCATTCAGCAAAAAAGTTAGCGGAGCAGAATAATGTCAGAAAAAAAACGTATCTCAATTGACCCAATTACCCGTATTGAGGGTCATTTACGTATTGATTGCGAAATTGAAAACGGTGTTGTCACCAATGCTTGGTCTTCTGGTACCATGTGGCGCGGTATGGAAAATATCGTAAAAGGTGCCGACCCACGTGATGCATGGATGATTATGCAACGTATTTGTGGCGTATGTACCACTGTACACGCGATTATCAGCGTACGTGCTGTAGAAGATGCTATCGGCGCTAAAGTACCCGTCAATGCACAGTATATTCGTAATATGATTCTTGCTGCCCACAGCATTCACGACCATATCGTGCATTTCTATCAACTCTCTGCGATGGACTGGGTGGATATCACCGCTGCACTAAAAGCTGATCCTGAAAAAGCGGCAGATATGCTAAAAGGTGTCTCTACATGGTCATTAAACAGTGCTAACGAATTCCGCAACGTACAGAAAAAAATCCAAGCATTAGTGGATAGCGGACAACTTGGTATTTTCGCTAACGGTTACTTCGGTCATGCTGCAATGAAACTTCCACCAGAAGTCAACCTCATTGCCGTCGCGCACTATTTGCAAGCTCTTGAATGTCAACGTGATGCTAACCGCGTAGTGGCATTACTCGGTAGTAAAACACCACATATTCAAAACTTGGCGATTGGTGGCGTAGCAAACCCAATTAACTTAGATTCCCAAGCGGTACTAAACCAAGAACGTCTCATGTTCGTGAAAGCTTGTATCGACCGCTTAACTGACTTCATCAACCAAGTGTATAAAGTAGATGCGGCAGTATTTGCGGCTTACTATCCTGAATGGTTAAGCTTAGGTAAAACATCAGGCAACTACTTATCTGTACCTGAATACCCAATTGATGCAGATAACTCTAAATTCATGTTGAAAGGTGGTTATATCGAAAACGGCGATTTATCAACTTTCCGTGCAATCGACCAACAAAAAGATGAGTTCGTTGTAAAAGGCATTAAAGAGAGTGGTAAACACGCTTGGTACGAAGATGATGCGCCATTAGAACCTTGGGCGGGCTTAACTCGTCCAAAATACACAGGCTGGCAAGATGATGGCAAATACTCTTGGGTAAAAGCGCCAACCTTCTACGGTAAAGTCGTTGAAGTGGGTCCTCTTGCCTACTTAATGTGTGGTTTGGCTGCGAATGACACGCCAACTGTCAACCACTTCAATGAATTAAAAGGCATTTATGAAAAATTGACTGGTAACACGTTAACCACCGATCAATTACATTCTACCCTTGGACGTATTATCGGTCGTACCGTACATTGCTGTGCGATCAACGACATTTTAAGCGCTCAATGGCAAATGCTCATTGATAATATCTCTAAAGGTGATATGACGGCGTATATCAAAACAGATATCCCTGCAAGCGGTGAGTTCCGTGGTGTTGGCTTTGGTGAAGTACCACGTGGTATGCTTTCTCACTGGGTTGTCATCAAAGATGGCCGCATTGAAAACTATCAAGCCGTTGTGCCATCTACATGGAATGCGGGGCCGCGTAATGAACAAGACCAAATGGGCCCTTATGAGCTTTCCATTATTGGTACACCGGTGGCAGATCCAACTAAACCATTGGAAGTGGTCAGAACCATTCACTCTTTCGACCCTTGTATGTCTTGTGCCGTGCACGTAGTTAATACCGAAAATGGTGAAGTGACTGAAGTGAAGGTGTTGTAATGAAGCCGTTAATTCTTGGCGTTGGCAATATTTTGTTAAGCGATGAAGGTGTCGGTGTGCGCGTGGTGCAGGAGCTTGAAAAACGCCCTGAAATTCAACCGCACTTTGACATTATCGATGGTGGTACTTGTGGCATGGAATTACTGGATGCGATGGCAAACCGCGAGCATTTGATTATTGTCGATGCCGTGCTTGCTAACAAACAGCCAGGTGAGATTGTCGTGTTACATGATGAGCAAGTACCCACTTTTTTCTCTCGCAAAATTTCGCCACACCAACTCGGCATTTGTGATGTACTTTCTGCAATGAAATTAACGGACGAATTTCCCAAACACCTTTGTCTCATCGGCATCCAACCAGAATCACTAGAATCTGGAATTGGTTTAACGGAAACGATAAAAAACGTGTTGCCAAAGGTTTTTGAAACGTTAAATCAAGTGATTGCTGAATATGGTTTGAATCTAGACTCCCCTCTTTAGAAAAGAGGGGCTGGGGGGAGATTTGACTTAATTAATAGAGACAAGTGTTAAATCTCCCCTACCCCCTCTTTACGAAAGAGGGGAACTTTCTTTAAGATTTCACCTGCTATGCTTTAATCTTATTAATATTGAAAAATAAACCATGTATCGACACGAAAAAACACCTGAAAACTCTACCGCACTTTTAACCTCTGTTACTGGCTTTGAAGAAAACCCAACGGAGATTTTCCTTGCCGAAATGCAAAACATTGTACCTGAAATGCAAGATCTTCCTTTTTATCACAAAGGCATCGAGTGTTTCTGCCCTAAATTTGTTTTATTCGAAGACCAATGGATCGGCACAGTATTAACGCCATGGATGATGAGTGTGGTGATTCTACCTGGGCCTCAACAACAATGGGAACCACGTGAATTAGGCGATAAACTCACTGTACAACTGCCTTACAAAGCACTTACTTTCACCGTTAGTAGTCTTGAAAATGTACCGCAATATTTAAGTTGTTCCTTGCATTCACCGCTCGATCCGAATCTGACTAACGAGCAAGCAGTTCAACTCACACAAGATTGTTTGCGTATGATTTTATCCATCCCAACCGCACAGCCGACATTTAATTCTGATCGCCGTAATCTATTTAAGGCGATGATCAAATAAATGTTAGCTGCAAACAGTTAATAAAAATGGGCAAAGTAAACTAACTTACTTTGCCCATTTTGCTTTCCATCCCACACAAAGTGCGGTCAGTTTTTACTTAATTTTTCAAATTAATACAACACACGGGCTTTGATTGTGCCTTCAATCTCACGAAGTTTCGCTAATAACGGAGACGCATCATCTGTTTCGATATCAACGACAACATAACCAATTTTCGGATCGGTTTGTAAAAATTGTGCCGCAATATTGAGATTAGCTTCAACGAAAATTTGGTTCAATTTGTTTAATACACCTGGACGATTTTCGTGAATATGAAGTAAACGTTTTGTACCAACGTGTTCTGGCAAGGATACTTCAGGGAAATTCACAGAAGAAAGGGTTGAACCGTTATCTGAATATTTCACAAATTTACCCGCTACTTCAAAACCAATGTTTTCTTGCGCTTCCGCGGTTGAACCACCGATATGCGGGGTTAAGATCACATTATCAAATTTACGTAGTGGCGAAACAAACTCTTCATTGATTGATGCAGGCTCAACAGGGAATACGTCAACCGCTGCACCACGAACTTTACCTTGTTCAAGTGCAGCTGCTAAAGCATCAATATCCACTACCGTACCACGTGCCGCATTGATCAAAATAGAATCTTGTTTTAATTGTGCAATACGTTCAGCACTCATTAAATTACGAGTTGAAGGTAAATCTGGTACATGAAGCGAAATCACATCACAAGAACCTAACAACTCTTCAAGTGTGTGTAATTGTTTTGCATTACCCAATGGCAATTTATTTTCAATATCGTAGAAATATACTTCCATCCCTAGAGACTCCGCAATAATACTTAATTGCGAACCGATATGGCCGTAACCCACAATACCTAATTTTTTGCCGCGCACTTCATGAGAACCCACTGCCGATTTATTCCATAAACCACGATGCACATCTGCATTCGCTTGAGGAATATTGCGCATTAAGAGCAAAATCTCACCCAACACTAATTCAGCCACAGAACGTGTATTAGAGAATGGCGCATTAAATACTGGAATCCCACGCATTTTTGCTGCATTAAGATCCACTTGGTTGGTACCGATACAGAAACAACCAATAGAGATAAGCTTCGGTGCAGCTTCAATCATTTCTGCAGTTAATTGGGTACGTGAACGTAAGCCGATAAAATGCGCATCTTTAATGGCTTCTTTTAGCTCATTACCATCTAAGGCTTTTTTGTAAAAGTCGATGTTGGTGTAGCCCGCCGCATGTAAGGTATCTAATGCACTTTGGTGCACGCCTTCTAATAGCACAAATTTAATTTTTGATTTGTCGAGTGAGACTTTGTTTGTCATGTTTGCTTCCTTATTTTTATTAATCAATAATTTTTGCGCCGTCTGGTGTACCGACAATCACAATATCCGCCCCACGTAAGGCAAAAATACCATTTGTTACTACACCTGCGACATTATTCAATTCTTTTTCCATTTCCACTGGATTTAAAATTGCGAAGTTATGTACATCTAAAATCACGTTGCCGTTATCCGTTACCACGCCTTCACGATATTCAGGTGCGCCACCAAGAGAGACTAATTTACGACCAACTTGTGAACGTGCCATTGGAATCACTTCTACTGGCAATGGGAATGTGCTGCCTAACACATCTACTTGTTTACTAGCATCCACAATACAAATAAATTTTTTCGCTAAAGCGGCCACAATTTTTTCGCGAGTCAGTGCCGCACCGCCGCCTTTGATCATCATTTTTTGTGGATTGATTTCATCTGCGCCATCCACATAAATATCTAAACTGGATACATCGTTAGCACTAAACACTTCAATGCCCTGTTTACGTAATAATTCTTCTGAGGCTTTAGATGCTGCTACCGCGCCTTGAATTTGATCTTTTAATTCTCCTAAGGCTTCAATAAAACAATTCACTGTTGAACCACTTCCCACGCCAACAATGGTATCGGGCTTAACATATTTTAACGCTGCACGTGCCGCTAATTTTTTCATTTCTAATTGGTCCATTTTTCTCTCCCTTTTAAACCGTGGATAACAACGTAAACGTTTGCTTTACTTTAATACGACACTATTAAATAAACAAGTGTAAAAATTTATTCGTGATGATGAAAAAATTTTATTCATCTAAAAAAAGCGCTAACAGCTCGTTCAAAAACAATTTCCCGTGTTCGGTGATCTGCCAAGAATCTAGTGTTTCGACGATATAATTCTGTTGAATGGCCAAATCAATTTGATTTTTGACCGCACTTTGAGAAAGCCCCGTGTAATGCTCAAACTCTTTTTTTGGCACCGCTTCCAATAAGCGGAAGCGATTCATGAAGAATTCAAAAGCGCGGTCATTTTTTTCCACGTTTTTTTCTTCATAAAGGTACTCACCTCGCAAATACCCTTTTGGATGCTTCGTTTTAGAAAAACGTAAAATATCGCCATCAAGGAAAGTGAGTTTTCCATGTGCGCCACAGCCTATCGCCAAATAATCCCCAAATCGCCAATAATTCAAATTATGCTGACACTGAAAGCCCGGTTTCGCATAAGCGGATGTTTCATATTGCTGATAACCGGCTTCGGTTAAAAGTTGGTGACCTTGCTCAAAAATATCCCAAAGCTCATCATCATCCGGCAATGTAGGCGGACGATAAGCAAACATGGTATTGGGTTCAATGGTGAGTTGATACCAAGAAAGGTGTGGCGGAGCTAGCTCTATGGCTTGTCGCAAATCATCTAAAGCCTCCTCAAGCGTTTGATTTGGCAAGCCGTGCATTAAATCTAGATTGAAACTTTTTAACCCAGAAACTTTCGCCAAACTGACCGCACTTTTAGCTTCCGCCACATTATGAATACGCCCTAAACGTTGTAATTTATCGTCATTAAAACTTTGGATGCCCATGGAAATACGCGTTACACCGGCGTCCACATAACCTTTAAAACGCTCCGCTTCGACAGTGCCTGGATTAGCTTCCATGGTAATTTCAATATTCTCTGAAAAAGGAATACGACATTGAATTTCTGCTAATAACAACTTGATACTTTCCGCTGAAAATAAACTCGGCGTGCCACCACCAATAAAAATTGAATGAAGTGGACGATTTTGAATACTAGCCTGATATTTCTCTAAGTCTGTCTCAAGATCGGCGATCAGATGTTGCACATATTCTTGTTCAGGAATTGTGCCTTTCTGTGCATGCGAATTGAAATCACAATAAGGGCATTTCTGCACACACCAAGGAATGTGAACATAAAGGGAAAGAGGGGGAATTTTTTGCATAATTAAAAGTCAAAAGGGCTTGTTTTCACAAGCCCTAAAAATGAGTCATTAATTGACCGCTCTTGCTGTTTTAGTCGCAGCTTTACGGCGTGGTGCTTTCACTTTCGTTTCCACTTTCACGAATTCAATGCCTTCCGGTGGATTTTCTAACGCTAAGCCTAACACTTCATCAATGGTTTCTACCGCATGAATCGCTAGATTTTCTTTCACGTTATCTGGAATTTCTTCCAAATCTTTCACATTATCTTTTGGAATCAATACAGTTTTAATGCCACCACGATGCGCCGCAAGTAATTTTTCTTTCAATCCACCAATTGGTAATACTTTACCGCGTAGGCTGATTTCACCTGTCATCGCGACATCGGCACGCACTGGGTTACCCGTTAAGCAAGAAACCAATGCGGTACACATTGCGATACCTGCACTTGGACCATCTTTTGGTGTAGCACCATCTGGCACGTGAATATGAATATCACGTTTTTCATGGAATTCAGAATTGATACCCAATTTTTCCGCACGTGCACGGACTACTGTCATCGCTGCTTGGATAGACTCTTTCATCACATCGCCCAATGAACCGGTGAAGGTCAATTTGCCTTTACCTACCACTGAAGCGGTTTCAATGGTCAGTAAGTCACCGCCCACTTCTGTCCATGCAAGGCCTGTTACTTCGCCTACACGGTTTTGCGTATCCGCTTTACCGAATTCAAAACGTTTCACACCAAGATAGTCATGCAAGTTATCTGAATTAACGATAATGGATTTTACTTTTGGATTGACTAATAAATTCTTCACCGCTTTACGACAGATTTTAGAGATTTCACGCTCTAATCCACGCACACCAGCTTCACGGGTGTAATAACGGATAATATCTAAAATGGCGTTTTCTTCGATAGTTAATTCGCCTTTTTTCAATCCATTACGTTCAATTTGTTTTTGCAACAAATGACGCATCGCAATATTGAGTTTTTCATCTTCGGTATAACCAGAAAGACGAATAACTTCCATACGGTCTAGCAATGGACCCGGAATATTCATGGAGTTTGAGGTTGCCACAAACATCACATCAGACAAATCGTAGTCCACTTCAAGATAGTGATCATTGAAGGTAGTATTTTGTTCTGGATCAAGCACTTCTAACAAGGCTGACGCAGGATCACCACGCATATCCGAAGACATTTTATCGATCTCATCAAGCAAGAAGAGTGGGTTTTTAACGCCAACTTTTGCCATTTTTTGAATCAATTTACCCGGCAATGCACCAATATAAGTTTTACGGTGACCACGAATTTCTGCTTCATCACGTACTCCACCTAATGCCATACGCACATATTTACGACCAGTGGCATTCGCAATAGATTGACCTAGTGAGGTTTTACCTACCCCTGGTGGCCCGACCAAGCAAAGGATTGGACCTTTGATTTTGTTTAAACGTGCTTGCACTGCAAGGTATTCTAAAATGCGTTCTTTCACACGTTCTAAACCGTAGTGATCCGCATCTAAAACCTGTTGTGCTTTTGCGATATCTTTCTTCACTTTAGTACGTTTATGCCATGGTACTTGAAGCATCCACTCAACATAGCTACGCACCACCGTTGCTTCAGCTGACATCGCCGACATCATTTTGAGTTTTTGTAACTCACTCTCTACCTTTTCGCGCACATCTGCCGGCATACCTGCCGCTTCAACCTTTTGACGAAGTTGCTCAACTTCATCAATGGTATCTTCGCTTTCGCCTTCGTCCATTTCTTTGCGAATTGCTTTGATTTGTTCGCTAAGATAATAGTTACGCTGGCTTTTCTCCATTTGTTTTTTCACACGGCCACGAATACGTTTTTCAACTTGAAGAATATCCGCTTCAGATTCCATCATGCCGAGCAAGTATTCTAAACGCTCTTGCACATCTGCAAGCTCTAATACGCTTTGTTTATGACGAACGGTCACTGGAATATGCGCAGCCATGGTATCCGCTAAACGATCGGCATCATCAATGCGTTGAAGTGCACCTAAAACATCAGCAGGGATTTTTTTATTAAGTTGCAGATAGCTTTCAAATTCATTTAAAACGGCAGCCTTCACCACATCTAATTCTTTTTCATCACCAAATGTGGTTTCAATTGGTGTGACTTCCGCAGAAAAATGGTCTTCACCATCATTTAATTGATTAATTTTCGCGCGTTGCTGCCCTTCCACCAACACTTTCACCGTGCCGTCTGGCAATTTTAATAATTGAATAATATTCGCAATCGTCCCGACATCGAATACATCATCAACGGTAGGTTCTTCTAAATCCGCTTGCTTTTGTGACACCAATAATAATTGTTTGCCCTCATTCATGGCCTCATCAAGGGCACTAATGGATTTTGCGCGCCCAACAAAAAGTGGCATCACCATATAAGGGAAAACGACAACATCCCGTAATGGCAATACAGGAAGTGTACGTTGTTGAGTTCTTTTGGCGTTCATAGTTATCTCTCTTACATCAATTCTATAATTTCATTGAATATGGGGATGAGTTGCATAAATTCAAGGTAGGATTTGGCATATTAAGGAGAAATCGAAAAATAGGCAAGTAAAGAACCACCTTTATTGATGGTTAATTGGAAAAACCATGGAATACAGGTACAATAAATGCGGTCAAAAATCAGTATGATTTTACCTAATAAAAACGTTTGAAAAAATAACCGCACTTTATCCATTATGACAGCCAAACAAACTATTACTTTCGCGACCTTTCAAGAATTACTGCCTGATTCTTGCAATCATCCATTAAAAAAACAATTAAGGGATAAAGCCCGTTATTACGGACGCAAATTTTTATTTAAAAAACAATGTGATGCTCTGGTTGATTTCTTAAATACTCATCAAACCTGGATTCCGCTTTTTCAACAAAATCCATATCGTTTTAATGCATTGCTTGCGACCTATTGTGACAAACGTTTTTCTGCAACCGATCGACTCAATGCCATTACCAATAATCTGCTAATGCTTGAAGAAAAAATGGGCGTAGAATTTTGTAAAAAACTACTCCAAGAAAAATCCCTTTTATTAGCACAATTAACGGATCAGCTTGGTATCTATTTCAACATCAACCAGATTGACCCTTTTGAAGGTTATTTTTCTATTAACTTAAAAGACAATGATGGGCGTAGCATTTATGATGCTTCTTTCACCTTCTTAAAACCAAATAAATTACTTATCGCCTCAATTCAAGGCCCTTCTTATGAAGAGGCTCAAGAAGCTGTGAAACAAGCCACAAAAGAATTACACGGTGTTCGTCCAATGTTTATGTTGATGAATGTTTTCCGCTTGTTAGCTGAAAAATGGCAATGTGAATTAATCGGTATCCCTCACACATCACAAGGTAAATACCGTTTATCTGCGCGCAGTAAAATCCTATTCAACTACGATGAGTTTTGGCAGGAAAATCAAGGGCAATTAAAAGGTCAATATTGGCAATTACCACTTGAAAGCGCCCGCAAACCGCTGGAAGAAATCGCTAGCAAAAAACGTTCCATGTACCGAAAACGTTATGAAATGTTAGATGATTTGAGTGAAAAAATTACTCAATTTTCCTAAATAAAATAGACTTAAGCCAGGCTTACTCAAAATAAAGCCTGGCCTAGGTAAACGATTGCTCACCCAGATATTATTGCATTCTTTCAAAAATCTCGCTTTGCTTTTTTGCTCATTTTGTGTAGAATACGCGCTCGGCTTATTGATTAATCCGAACACAAGGAGTTCTCCATAATGGAAGCATCAAAGAAAAAGATGAAATTCCCTTCCGCATTTAGCATTCTCTTTATTATTCTTCTTATTGCTATTGGTCTTACTTGGCTTATTCCCTCAGGGTCCTACTCTAAACTTTCCTACGACACCACCGAAAATCATTTTATTGTCAAAACCCACGGAATTCCCGATCAAAGCTATCCAGCAACAGAACAAACCCTTAATCAACTCAATATCAAAATTCAACTTTCTAATTTCACCAACGGCATTATCAAAAAGCCGATTGCTATCCCCGATACCTATCAACGCATTGAACAACACGAAAAAAGCATTACTGATATGATTCACGCCATGGTGGACGGCACCATTGAAGTCGCGGATATTATGATTTTTATCTTCATACTCGGTGGAATGATTGGGGTGATAAACAAAACAGGAGCATTCAATGCCGGATTAATGTCTCTCACCAAAAAAACAAAAGGAAATGAATTCTCTGTTGTCTTTGCTGTCTGCGTGTTGATGCTGTTAGGCGGTACGGCTTGTGGTATTGAAGAAGAAGCGGTAGCCTTCTACCCAATTCTTGTTCCTGTCTTTTTAGCCTTAGGTTATGATTCTATTGTCTGTGTTGGTGCCATATTCCTTGCCGCATCAATGGGCACAGCCTTCTCAACAATCAATCCATTCTCTGTTGTTATTGCTTCAAACGCTGCAGGGATTCCATTCACTGAAGGGATGGGATTTCGCACACTGGGACTTATTCTTGGTGGAACCTGTGTAATAGCCTATATGTATTGGTACTGTAAAAAACTGCGTACCAATCCTGAATTTTCTTATACCTATGACGATCGCCAAGCCTTCTATGATCTCTATATGAAAGATATTGATCCGAATGCAACCGTTGAATTTACCTTTAGAAGAAAACTGATTCTGATTCTATTTAGTGGCGCCTTTCCTCTCATGGTATGGGGGGTGATGTTTGGTGGTTGGTGGTTCCCTCAAATGGCGGCTTCCTTCCTAGCCATTACCATCATTATTATGTTTATCAGTGGATTGCCTGAAAAAGATGTCGTAAATGGCTTTACTCATGGTGCTTCTGAATTAGTCGGCGTCGCATTGATTATCGGACTCGCTCGAGCAGTTAATATCATTCTAGAGCAAGGAATGATTTCTGACACTATTCTCGATTATATGACGCATCTTGTCGGTGGAATGAATGGTGGCGTCTTTATTATTGGTCAGCTCTTGGTCTTCATTTTCTTAGGGTTAGTTGTACCCTCGTCTTCAGGCCTTGCCGTACTCGCTATGCCAATTATGGCACCACTGGCTGATACTGTTGGCATTCCAAGAGATATCGTCGTATCAGCTTACAACTGGGGACAATATATTATGTTATTCCTTGCGCCAACAGGATTAGTCCTTGTCACGCTACAAATGCTTGGTATTCCATTCAATAAATGGCTGAAATTTGTCATGCCAATCGTGGGCTGTCAATTTGTTATCTCATCGATACTTCTTCTCGTTCAAGTATTTATGTATGCACACTAAAATAAAAAGCCACGCAATCTTGCGTGGCTTCTTTTTATCATCTGATGTTATTTGACAAACTCATCAAACTCTAACTCATAATCATCACCATCTCTGGTGTATTTGATATAACGTGGAAATTGTTCACCTGAGAATTTCTTCACCATAATATCCTTATTACCTGTTTTAAATGAATAAGTGATTTCAGTGACAGTTTGCTTGTTATATTGGATCTGTTTTTCCACTTTCTTCACATTCACATTTTCCATTGGGTAAAGTTTTTTACCGTTTGTAATTTGGAAACTGGTTGGCAATTTATCGTAATAGCTCAACTGAAATGCCATGGTGAATAAGTCAAAAGTCGGTAATGTTAACGGTTCGGTTTCTAACCCATTTTTCACTTTACCGTATTCAATTGTTGTTGGCGAAATTTTAGAAATAGCATAAGGCTTACCATTACGCACATCTTGATAATTCACCATTTTAAATTGGCTCGCAGTTTGCGAACCACGAGAAGTAAACACAATGTTGTACAACGGAATATTAATTTTCGCATTGACTGAATACTGTGAACCATCAGCTTTAAAATGCACATACGCCGGCATTAAATAATTGGAACTGTATTTAATATTATAATCCACCGCAGACCATGCTGTTGGCACATAAGCAATTAATGCAGCAAAAAGGATTTTAAATAACTTCATTGGTTTTCCTTATATATAAAAATAGGTTGCCCTTTAGAGTATCACAGCGAGAAGAAGTTCCCCATTAAAAAACCATCTTATCCGCAGACAAGATGGTTTTCATTTATGTTAGCTTAATGGGAGATTATAAAACTGCACCCGCCATTAAGAAACCGAATAATACAGATAAACTGATTGCAATCACACCCGGCACTAAGAATGGGTGGTTGAATACATATTTACCGATACGAGTTGAACCAGTGTCATCCATTTCTACTGCCGCAATTAAGGTTGGGTAAGTAGGAAGGATAAATAATGCTGATACTGCGGCAAATGCTGCAATCGCGGCTTCCGGAGAAACACCTAATAAAATTGCAGTTGGATATAATGCTTTTGCAGTTGCAGCTTGTGAGTAAAGTAAGGTACTCGCAAAGAACAAGATTACCGCTAAACTCCAAGGATATTGTTGTAAAAACTCAGCTGATACCGCTTTGATTTGATCGATATGACCTTCAACGAAAGTATTACCTAACCATGCTACGCCAAGCACACAAATTACTGCTGACATACCTGATTTAAAGGTTGCTGCATTGGTAATTTTTGCGGTATCCACTTTACATGCCATAGTGATAATAGCTGCAGTTGAAAGCATAAAAGAGATAATGGCGTTATCACGAGAAAGAATTGGGTTTTGAATTAAACCAACTGTTTTACTGATTGCAGTTGCATAAAGCATGACCACTAAAATCGCGATAAGGAAAATTGCAACAGAACGTTTTGCATAAGGTTTGATCTCAATTTGCATTTCACCACGCATAGTAATTAAACCTTTTGCTAGACGATCTTGGTAAACTTCATCATCTTTCAAATCTTTACCAAGGAAGTTACAAATCACCGCAGTAATCATACATGCTGCGTAAGTAGTTGGGATCCAAATACCTAATAATTGTAAGTAACTTAAACCAAAGTTTTTCTCTAATTCAGCAGAAAGGAATACCACCGCAGCAGAAATTGGAGACGCTGTAATCGCAATTTGTGAAGCGATAACCGCAATAGAAAGTGGACGTGAAGGACGGATACCTTGTTCTTTTGCCACTTCAGCAATTACTGGAAGTGTTGAGAACGCGGTGTGACCAGTACCTGCAAGCACAGTCATAAAGTAAGTTACAGTTGGCGCAAGGAAGGTAATGTATTTTGGATTTTTACGTAGAATTTTTTCAGCTACTTTTACTAAGAAATCCATACCACCCGCAACTTGCATTGCCGCAATTGCCATGATTACAGACATGATAACTGAAATTACATCAAACGGAATGGCACCCGGTTTTAAGCCAAGTAGTGAAAGTGCCACAACACCCATACCACCCATGAAACCGATACCAATACCGCCTAATCTAGCCCCTAGGTAAATAAAGAGTAGGACGACTAAAAGTTGAGCCCAAATCATAATATTTTCTCCATATTAATTTTAAAAATAATTCCGGAACATATATTAACAACAAACTAGTGCATTATCTATATTTATTACTTGGATTAGTCTATTTTATCCGAAAGTGCGGTTAAAATTTGATTCAAATTCTGACCGCACTTTCAATGACTTTCCTAGAAATCCTCAAAGTATTGTTGAATCACTTTTGGATCTTTTGTTTGTGTTAAGGCTAATTGCAATAACACACGTGCTTTTTGCGGATTCAATGTACCTGAAGCCACAAAACCATATTTAGAATCATCTACTTCCGCATCACGTGTGGTATAACCCGTTGGTACACGAGATGAACGCACCACTACTACACCATCTTTCGCTGCTTTTTCTAAACGTTCTAAGTGTGCGGCATTCACGTTACCATTACCCACACCAGCAGAAACAATACCTTGATAACCCGCATCCAATAGTGAATTTAACGGCTCAATTGGCGCATTAGAATAAGCATAAATAATGCCTACTTTCGGTAAGCTGTCTAATTTATCGACATTGAATGGTGTGTTCACCGTATGTTTGCTTTCAGGTGAGCGTTCGTAATCGACTTTACTGTTATGGATATAACCCAAGGTACCATAGTTTGGAGAATGGAAGGTTTGTACGGCAGTAGTACTCATTTTGGTCACATCACGTGCACCTAATACTTCACCATTCATCGCCACTAATACACCGCGACCAGATGATTTTTTATCGGTTGCCACGACGACGGCGTTATAAAGATTTAACGGACCATCCGCACTTTTTTCTGTCGCAGGACGCATTGCTCCGACTAATACAATTGGTTTTTCACATTTCGCGGTAAGATCTAAGAAATAAGCGGTTTCTTCCATGGTATCGGTACCATGAGTAATCACGAAACCATCGGTATCTTTACACTGTGCATTAATCGCTTTTGCTAATTTTAACCACACATCATCGCTCATATCTTGTGAACCAATTTTTACAATTTGCTCACCTTTTACATTCGCGAGTTGCTTAATTTCAGGCACCGCATCAATTAATGCATCAACATTGAGTTGCCCAGCTTTATAAGCAGAAGAAACTGCGGTATCACCGCTTCCGGCAATCGTGCCACCCGTTGCTAAAATTGTAATATTAGGTAATTCCGCAGCTTGTGCGACCGAAAAACCGAATCCGAGCATCATAAGTGCCGTTAATTTTTTTAATTTCATGTGCGTCTCCTTTCACGTTTAATCATCTAAGTTTGGCTATTCTCTACTTAATTAGGCGTAGAATAAACACAAAGATAATATATTTATGATCCCGATCACATTTTTATTGATCCGATTGTATAAGCTTTCGCCAACGTTGCGTTTCCTTGATAATTTTTTTGAAAGATAACCAAAGTGCGGTTATACTTAAAGCCTTATTTCATCTGAAGATAAACTCTTATTCATTATCAAAATTAAGTTGAGAACAACATGCAAGAATTTATGCCTCAAGCAATTGAATTTGCTCAAAAACACACTTTTTTAACGATCGCATGGTTTGCTGTCCTTTTTATGACACTTTTCACCTTTTTTAAAAGTGCGACACAAAAATATCGCGTCATCACCAACCCTGAAGCGGTTCGCTTAATGAACGATGAAGAAGCCGTGGTGATTGATTTACGTCCTATTGATGAATTCCAACGCGGTCATATCATTGGTAGCGTAAACTTGCTTCCAACTGAAATTAAAAATCAAAATGTAGGCAAAATTGAACATCACAAAGAAAAACCGCTTATCATTGTGGATGTTAACGGTGTTTCTTCTGCTACGTCCGCAGAACTTTTAACCAAACAAGGCTTTGAAAAAGTTTATGTGTTAAAAGACGGTTTAGCGGCTTGGGCGGGTGCAAATTTACCATTAGTAAAAAAACATAAGTAAGGATCCTCTATGTCTGAACAAAATCAACAACCTGAAGTAGCAGCTGAAGAGCAACAAGAAGCAGTACTTCAAATTCAACGTATTTATGTAAAAGATGTTTCTTTTGAAGCGCCAAATCTTCCTCACATTTTCCACCAAGAATGGAAACCAAAACTCGGCTTCGACTTAAGCACTGAAGCGGTTCAAGTAGGTGAAGATTTATACGAAGTCACTTTAAACATCAACGTAGAAACCACCATGGAAGATTCTGGTGATGTAGCATTTATTTGTGAAGTGAAACAAGCTGGTGTATTTACAATCAGCGGTTTAGAAGATGTTCAAATGGCACACTGCTTAACATCTCAATGCCCAAATATGCTTTTCCCTTATGCACGTGAATTGATTTCTAACTTAGTGAATCGTGGTACATTCCCGGCATTAAACCTTTCTCCGGTAAACTTCGATGCGTTGTTCATTGATTACATGAACAAGCAGCAAGCTGCGGCCGAAGCGGAAGAAAATCAAGAAACCCAACATTAATTGTGATAAGGGCAGGCGATATCGTCTGCCCTTTTATTTTAAAGATGATTGAAATGACCCCATCCCAATATCCAATTACCATTCTTGGTTGCGGTTCTTACGGAACAGCACTCGCTATCTCGTTTTCTCGCAATGGCTCTCCAACCTATCTTTGGGGGCACAATCCCGATCACATTCATCAAATGCAACAGGAACGCCAAAATCGCCGCTTTCTGCCAGATATTGAATTTCCAGAAAGTTTGCATTTAGAATTAGATTTGAAAACAGCGCTTGAACAATCGAAGGACATTTTAATTGTAGTGCCAAGCCATGCTTTTGGTGAAATTCTGTTAAAAATTAGACCGCACTTAAAATCTGCTCATCGTTTAATTTGGGCAACTAAAGGATTAGAACGCAACACCGGCCGATTACTACAAGAAGTAGTGGAAGAAACCTTAGGCAAAGGAATTCCGACCGCAGTGCTTTCAGGTCCGACTTTTGCGAAAGAATTGGCTCAAGGTTTGCCTACAGCGATTACCCTTGCCTCTCGTAATGAAAAGTTTGCCTTAGAATTTCAAGCCAGAATTCATTGCAGTCAGCATTTTCGGGTATACGTAAACCAAGATATGATCGGCGTTCAATTAGGTGGCGCCATTAAAAACGTAATTGCGATTGGTGCGGGTATTTCGGATGGTATGGGATTTGGTGCCAATGCGAGAACGGCATTAATTACTCGTGGGATTGCGGAAATCACTCGCTTAGGCGTATCCATGGGGGCCAACACACAAACCTTTATGGGCATGTCTGGTTTAGGTGATTTAGTGCTCACTTGTACCGATAACCAATCCCGTAACCGCCGATTTGGTTTAATGCTTGGTAAAGGAACTGATAGTCAACAAGCCATGGATGAAATTGGTCAAGTGGTGGAAGGGTTTTATAACACCAAAGAAACTTATTTATTAGCACAACGACAAGGCGTGGAAATGCCAATTACAGAACAAATTTACCAAATGCTCTTTTGTGGTAAAAGTGCACAAGAAGTCGCACTGAGCTTATTGGGTCGTGAACGAAAAGGCGAATAAGGAGAAAAAATGACGTTAGAAGTATGGCAACACATTCGCCAAGAGGCAAAAGAATTAGCAGAATGTGAACCAATGCTCGCAAGCTTTTTCCATTCCACTATTTTAAAACATCAAAATCTTGGCAGTGCCTTGAGTTATTTGCTTGCGAATAAACTGGCTAACCCGATCATGCCCGCAATTTCGCTGCGTGAAATTATTGAAGAAGCCTATCAGGCCGAGCCCAATATCATTGACTGTGCTGCTTGTGATATTAAAGCTGTGCGCCACCGCGATCCTGCGGTGGAATTGTGGTCCACACCATTGCTTTATTTAAAAGGTTTTCACGCCATTCAAAGCTATCGCATTACCCATTATTTGTGGAACCAAAATCGAAAAGCACTCGCACTTTATTTACAAAATCAAATTTCCGTAGCTTTCGATGTGGATATTCACCCTGCTGCCAAAATTGGGCACGGCATTATGTTTGACCATGCTACTGGTATTGTTGTAGGCGAAACCTCAGTGATTGAAAATGATGTGTCTATCTTGCAAGGTGTTACCCTCGGTGGTACAGGTAAAGAATCCGGCGATCGCCATCCAAAAGTACGAGAAGGCGTAATGATTGGGGCGGGCGCAAAAATTCTCGGCAATATCGAAGTGGGTAAATATGCCAAAATCGGCGCCAACTCTGTTGTACTTCAACCTGTGCCTGAATATGCCACTGCAGCAGGTGTGCCTGCTCGTATTGTCGGCAAAGACAAAGCGGCAAAACCGGCCTTTGAGATGAATCAATATTTTATCGATGATGATATAAATTTGAATATTTAAAAAGTTACTATACTTAACAAACACTTAGACTTATTGTGACGAGATTCACATTTTTTTGAGAGTAAAAGGAAGCAATATGATAGAAGATAAACAATATCCACAACTTTCGATGAATGAGTTTTTTTTTACGTATAGCTTCATATTTGTTTTGCTATTATTCATATCTGTAATTATTTTTTTTAACGATGTTCCAATAACTAACTTTGAAATATTTATCGATAAATATTTAGTCAAGGGGAGAGGAGTATATTCTCATATATACTCCTTTCAATCTGAAATAATCTCAAATTTATCGATGATTATTGCTCCACTGTTTGCTATTTATCTAGCATTAACTTTAAAGCTCACTTACTCGTCGGAAAATGAAATTATTCATAGTGGAAGAGTAATAGAGAAAAGTGTAAAAAAAACTATATTAATGAAATTTTGCTTTATTATATCAACACTGCTTCTTGTAACGATGTGTGTGTTTTTAACATACATATATAATTGGGATCTTGAAGAATCTAAAACTAATACATTATTTGTTAGGGATAATGTAATATGGTTGCTATCCTTAACTTATATAATTTATACAGGGACATTCTTTACACTTTTTGTGCTGTTTAGCGTAATACGTCACCCAGTATCTTCATTAAAGTATCATATATACCGACCAAATTGAAATAAACCAATATCTTATCGATGATGATATAAATTTGAATATTTAAAAGGTTAATATACTTACAAATACTTAAAATTATTGTAATGAATTTTAAAAACTTTCATTTTGACTTTAAATGATGAATTGTTAGACAATTAACATATAAAAATGTAGCATCAAACTAAGTTTAACCGTTTTTAGCAATTTATTGAGGAAAATAATATGTCTAGTTTTGCTATGCGTGTTAATAACGGTAATTTAAGTATAGCAGATTATCTTGAAAAACTTAATAAGATGGGAACTATATGAACGGAGATAAAAAATATCCAAAAATTCTGATAAATGAGGATTTTTTAGTATATGGTAGTGTTTTTATATCAGTATTGTTTGTTCTCATAGTCATTTTTTTTAATAATATTCCAATAACTGATTTTGAAGTATTCATTGATACGTATTTAATAAAAGGGAATGGAGTATACTCTCATATATACTCCTTTCAATCTGAAGTAATTTCAAATTTATCAATGATAATAGCCCCTTTGTTTGCTATTTATACTGTATTGACTTCAAAGCTTACTTATTTATCTGAACGTGAAATGATTGATTCTGGTATTACAATAGAGAAAAGTATAATAAAAACCATACAGAGAAAACTAGTCTTCATCATATCATTACTGCTTCTTGTATCAACATTTATATTTTTGACATACATCGATAGCTGGGATCTTCAAGCTGTAGAAACTAATACATTATTTATTACCGATAATGTTGTATGTTTATTGTTCTTAAATTGTGTATTTTGCATCGGAACGCTTTTCGCTCTTACTTTTCTATTTAGTGCAGTATTACACCCTATAACTTTTTTAAGATATCATTACCAATCTCCTTTTAATTAAAGACAAGGCGGCAAAACCAGCTTTTGAAATGAATCAATATTTTATTGATGATGATATAAATTTGAATATTTAAGACCAAAATATGATTAACAAAGACACCCAACTTTGCATGTCCCTTTCTGGCAGACCAGGCAATTTTGGCACAACATTCCATAACTATCTGTATCAAAAACTCGGGCTTAATTTTATCTATAAAGCCTTTACTACTACGGATATTGAAAGTGCAGTCAAAGGCATTCGTGCACTTGGTATTCGAGGTTGTGCCGTTTCGATGCCTTTTAAAGAAAGCTGTATGCCATCTTTAGATGAAATCTCACCTTCTGCGCAAACCATTCAGTCTGTGAATACCATTGTGAATGATCAAGGTTTTCTTCGTGCTTACAACACCGACTATATTGCCATTGTTAAACTTATCAAAGAATATCAATTAGATAAAAAGAGTCGTGTGATTGTACGAGGCAGTGGTGGTATGGCTAAAGCGGTCATCGCGGCCTTTAAAAACAGCGGATTTGAGCATCTGAAGATTTTTGCTCGAAATGAAAAAACAGGTAAAAATTTAGCCGCACTTTATGGCTACGAATATATTTATTCTTTAGATAATCAATCGGCAGACATTTTAGTCAATGTCACACCAATTGGGATGAAAGGTGGGAAAGAAGAATTTGATCTCGCCTTTCCTGAAAATCTTATTCAACAAGCTCAAACCGCTTTTGATGTTGTGGCGATTCCTGCTGAAACACCGTTTATCCAATTTGCTCAACAGCAAGGTAAACAAACGATTTCTGGTGCAGAAGTCATTGTGCTACAAGCCCTTGAACAATTTGAGCTCTACACAGGTATACGCCCTGATGAGCAATTAGTCGCTGAAGCGGCTGCTTTTGCCAGAAAAAATAGTTAAAAAAAGAACCGCACTTCTAAAAAGTGCGGTTCTTTTTATCTGAGTTTTACGCCAACAATTTTCTTGCGGCTTCCACTACGACTGATACTGCTTTGTCTTCCGTATCTTTCATAGTGGCTTCATTTGGAATTTCTTGTTGCGTACGGTTCACAATCACACCTGCCACCATACCAGCTCGTAAGCCAAGAGCGTTACACATGGTGAATAACGTCGCGGATTCCATCTCATAGTTCATCACATTGAGATCTTGCCACTGTTTTAACAAGCCTTGGTAATCACGATATACTTTACCGCTATACGTATCATAACGTTCTTGACCTGGGTAGAAGGTATCTGAAGAGGCTGTAATTCCTACAAATGGTTCAATACCTTTTTCTTTAGCCGCATTGAAAAGTGCCGTGGTACATTCAAAATTTGCTACCGCTGGATATTCAATTGGGGCAAAATGACGGCTTGCACCATCAAGACGAACCGCACCTGTTGTAACAAGAACATCCCCCACATTAATATGTGGTTGAATTGCGCCTGTTGTACCAATACGTAAGAATGTACGCACGCCAAGCTGAGCCAGCTCTTCCACACAGATAGACGTAGAAGGGCCGCCAATACCGGTTGAACAAACCACCACCGGTTGACCATTTAAATAGCCTAACCAAGAAGTATATTCACGTGTACTTGCAAGAAACTCAGGATTATCAAGTTTTTTAGCAATACGTTCGCTACGTGCCGGATCCCCTGGTACGATAGCTAATGTTGCACCTTTCAGTTGCGCTTTAGTTAGGTTTAAGTGAAATACATCAGACATAACAATCTCCTTTTTTCATTCTTGCCGCAAAGTGCGGTCAAATTTTCGTTATTTTTTCAATGCACCTAGAATACCACGCATGATTTGTTTGGTCACTTCATTACGAATATTGCGACCCACTGATTTTGCCACGCTATTCACAATTTGTTCTGTCGGAGAAAGTTTATCCCCGCGTTTTTGTGTTCCAAAAATCATACGACTTAAGCTACCAAATAAACCGCTTTCTTCCTCTTGCTGCGCTTGCTCGGCTTGTTTTTGTTGTACTGCTGCTAAATCCGCTTGCGCATTTAACACTTCGAAAGCCGACTCATTATCCACATAATCTTTATAGAAGGCATAAAGCTCATCGTCTTTCACCCAAGCTGCTCGCTCTTCTTCAGTAATCGGTGCAAGTTGGCTTTTCGGCGGGTAAACATACGCCACTTCAACTGGCGCAGGCATACCTTTTTCATCTAAGAATGAAATCAATGCTTGCCCCACACCTAAGGTTGAAATGGTCTCAACCACATTGACAGCAGGATTAGAACGGAACGTTTCTGCCGCAGATTTCACTGCTTTTTGATCGCGTGGTGTAAAAGCGCGTAGCGCGTGTTGAACACGGTTACCTAATTGCCCTAACACCGTATCCGGTAAATCTAATGGATTTTGGGTCACAAAATAAATCCCCACACCTTTAGAACGAATCAAGCGAACTACTTGTTCCACTTTATCCACCAACACACTTGGTGCACCATCAAAGAGTAAATGCGCTTCATCGAAGAACATCACAAATTTTGGTTTATCCGGATCGCCGACTTCCGGTAATTGCTCAAATAATTCAGACATCAACCAAAGCAAGAATGCGCTATACATTCTTGGGGAATTGATTAATTTTTCAGAATTTAAAACATTGATCACGCCACGACCATCACGGGTTTGTAACCAATCTTCAAGATTTAATGCAGGTTCACCAAAAAGATTGGTCGCCCCTTCATTTTCAAGGGTCAGTAAAGCACGTTGAATCGCGCCCACACTCGCAGCTGATACGTTACCATATTCTACTTGGAACGATTTGGCGTTCTCTGCTACAAATTTAAGCATTGCACGCAAGTCTTTCAGATCGATAAGCAATAAACCTCTATCATCGGCCACACGGAATACAAGGTTTAATAAGCCTTCTTGGGTTGCATTTAAATTTAATAAACGGGAAAGTAATAATGGTCCCATTTCAGAAATCGTGGTGCGAAGCGGAATACCGGTTTCACCGAATACATCCCAAAATGACACAGGATAGCCATTTAAATAACTCTCGCCACCTAAATCAAATTGTTCAATGCGTTCTGCTACTTTGCCACTAAATGTGCCCGCTTTTACTAAACCAGACAAATCGCCTTTTACATCCACTAAAAAAACCGGCACACCATCATCACTGAACGCCTCTGCCATTTTACGTAATGTCACGGTTTTCCCCGTTCCTGTCGCTCCAGCGATCAGGCCATGACGGTTTGCCATTTTTGCGGTAATGCCAAGGGTTTGACCTTGTTCGGTACGCGCGAGAGAATATTGCATAAAGATTCCTTTGTTTTGTTGGTTTTATTTAAACGAATAATAAGGAAAAAACGAAGTGCGGTCAAAATTTAAGTGATTTTACGGTATAATTTCTCAAAACTAACTCAAAGCAGGAAAAATAGATGTCAAACGCAAAAATTCTTATTATTAAAACAGGACTGATAGAAACCTTAACGTTCCCTGATGGTAGCTCATATGAAAGCGCTATTCGTAAAAAACCAGTACCAATGGTAAAAGTACACACGCTGGGTGCAGAAGGTAACGATGTAGGCTTAAAAGCCCATCACGGTGGTGTTGATAAAGCCTTGTTTTTTATGTCTGATGTGTCTTTCCCTGCTTTAAACGAGCTACTTGGTGAAAAGTTTGATTTCCACGGCAGTGCGATTTACGGTGAAAACTTTGTGGTATCAGGCTTACATGAAGATAATGTTTGTGTAGGCGATCGTTACAAAATTGGCTCTACTCTGTTAGAAGTGTCTCAACCCCGCAAACCTTGCGAGCGTTTATCTCATAATACCAAGAATGAGAATACAAGAGAGGTTATTCGTCAATCAGGTTGGACAGGTTGGTATGTGCGCGTGATTGAAGAAGGTGAAATTCATCAAGGCGATGAACTCATTTTGCAACATCGACCTTATCCTGAATGGACAATTCGTCGTCTAAATACGCAACTCTCCGCGCCTTCAAGTATTGCAGAACTAGAAGAAGCCTTAGCCATTGAAGAATTAGCGCCTGCATTTAAACGTTCGATCAATTCACAATTACATCATTTACAACAGGCGGCCTAAAATGTCGGCTAAAACGACCGCACTTTGTCCGTGCCAATCTTCGCTTTCTTACGAAGATTGTTGCGGACGCTTTCATTCACGCAATATGTTTCCAGAAACAGCGGAACAACTCATGCGTTCCCGCTATTCAGCGTTTGTGCTCAAAAATATTCCCTATATTGTGCAAACCACGGTACCAAGCCAACAGCCGTTATTAGATCAAAAAGCGCTACAAGATTGGGCTGATGAAACACAATGGCTCGGTTTAGAGATTGTCAAAACAGAAACCTTAACCAAAATACAAAGTGCGGTTGAATTTAAGGCTCATTTTCAAGGTGGCGAACAGCCGCAAGTGCATCACGAACATTCTATTTTTGTAAAAATCGATGGTCGTTGGTATTTTGTTGACCCCACTGTGCCACTCCCAAGTAATAAACAACCTTGTATTTGTGGTTCAGGGAAGAAATTTAAACATTGTTGCGGAGGCTTGCTCTAATGACCTTAACGTCTTTTCTCGCATTATTCTGGCAGCGTTCTCAAGAAAATAAATTAACGCAAGCTGCCGGTTCTCTCACCTACAGCACCATGCTCGCCATTGTGCCATTAATTATGGTCGTGTTTTCGATTTTCTCCGCCTTTCCTGTTTTTAACGAAGTAACCGGGGCATTGAAAGAATTCATCTTCACCAATTTCGCCCCTTCCGCGAGTGATGTTGTGGGGCAATATATTGATGAATTCGTCCATAACTCCAAGCAAATGAGTGCCGTGGGGATTGTGAGTTTGATTTTAGTCGCATTAATGCTCATTAACTCCATCGACCGTACACTTAATGGCATTTGGCAAGATACCAGTAATCGCCCAATTTTTACTTCATTTGCTATTTATTGGCTCATTTTAACGCTCGGTCCACTTTTAATCGGTACCAGCATTGCCGCAAGTTCCTATGTCAAAGCCATGTTTGAGCAATCCGAATCGCTTTCTTTTGGCTTAAAACTCCTCAGCTTTGTGCCATTTCTTTCTACTTGGTTTATCTTCACGCTCATTTATATGGTCGTGCCAAATAAGAAAGTGAGCATCAAACACTCTGCAGCAGGTGCATTAATTGCCGCGATTTTCTTTACCTTAGGGAAACAGGCCTTTGCTTGGTACATCGCCACCTTCCCGTCTTATCAATTAATTTATGGCGCTATGGCGACGTTGCCGATCATGTTATTGTGGATTCAAATCAGCTGGACAGTGGTGTTATTCGGCGCACAATTAGCCGCAGTACTTGCAGAAGAACAGTCAATGGAGCAAACAAATTTAGAGGAAGTAAAATGATTGCGTTAATTCAGCGTGTTACGCAGGCTAAAGTGGAAGTTGAAGGTCAAATTGTGGGGCAAATCAGCAAAGGATTATTAGTTTTATTAGGCGTGGAAAAAGAAGATGACCAAGCCAAAGCGGATAAACTCGCCGAGAAAGTATTAAACTACCGTATTTTCAGTGATGAAAATGACAAAATGAATTTAAACGTGCAGCAAATCGGTGGCGAAGTGCTTGTGGTATCGCAATTTACTTTAGCCGCTGACACGCAAAAAGGCTTACGACCAAGTTTCTCAAAAGGTGCGGCACCTGCATTAGCTAATGAATTGTATGGCTATTTTTCGCAAAAATGTGCAGAAAAAGTCACTGTTGCCAACGGACAATTTGCAGCAGATATGCAAGTAACGCTGACCAATGATGGCCCGGTTACATTTTGGTTAAATGTCTGAATAAAGAGAACAATCACTATTTTTTTCAAAGCAAAGGAAACTCTTTCTTTGATCGCATTGTCGTATTAACGCTCACACGCATAACAATTTCAAATCCCATCCATAATTGCGTTGCTAATCCCCTTATTTTATGGGTAAACTAAGGCGGTTTGATGTGGATCTTCTTAAAGTTTAGCTTGTAATAAAATGAAAAAAATTTCGTTAAAAATAACCGCACTTTTGCTTGGATGGATGAGTTTTTCAGCCCTTGCAGAACAAACCGTAGATATTGAGATCCGCGGTATTAAGGGTGAACGCGCCATTCGCAATACTGACATGAATGTCAATCTCATTGATAAAGGTGAAATGGACGGCTCAGATCGTTATAAACAATTAGTTTCAGATGCTGTCGATAAAGGCCTTCGAGTCTTCGGTTATTATGGTTCTTCCGTGACCTTTGAATTGAAAAAACGCAAAGGTCAACGAGATTTACTTATTGCGAATGTCACCCCGGGTGAGCCAAGTAAAATTGCGGGAACAGACGTTGAAATTACAGGCGAAGCCGCAGAAGACGAAAACTTCACGGCACTCCGTAAAAATCTACCTAAAAAAGGCGAATTAGTTGAGCATCAAAAATACGATGACTATAAAAGCAGCATTTCAAACCTTGCTCTAGCTCGTGGTTATCTTGACGGGAAATTCCAAATTTCTCGTTTAGAAATCAGCCCAGAAACGCATGAAGCATGGTGGCGCATGCTGTTTGATAGTGGTGTGCGTTATCATTATGGCAACATCACCTTCGACCATTCCCAAATTCGCGAAGACTATCTGCAAAATATGCTCAACATTAAATCGGGCGAGCCTTATTTAGTCAGTGATTTATCTGAATTAACCAATAATTTTTCTTCCACCAACTGGTTTAGTTCCGTACTCTTACAACCTCACGTTCGCGAAGAAGATAAATTAGTGGATATCGAACTGTTACTTTATCCACGTAAGAAAAACTCAATGGAGCTTGGGGTCGGTTTTGCAACCGATACGGGCCCTCATGTCCAAATTGGTTGGATAAAACCTTGGATCAATAGCCGAGGCCATAGTTTCCGTACAAATCTTTACGTCTCTGCGCCAAAACAAAACTTTGAAGCCACCTATAAAATGCCATTGTTGAAAAATCCATTAAATTATTATTATGAATTTTCAACAGGTTATGAAAAAGAAAATAAAAACGATACGGATACCAAAGCCCTCACTTTCGCTGCATTACGCTATTGGAATAATAGCGAGGGTTGGCAATATTTTGCAGGTCTCCGTGTCCGTTATGACAGCTACACACAAGCTGATTTCACCGATAAAACCTTCCTAGTTTATCCAACTGGGGGCTTTAGCCGTACCCGTTTAAGAGGTGGTCAATTCCCAACATGGGGAGATACCCAAAAAATCACGGTTGATTTAGGGAATAAGCTTTGGATGTCCGATGCTAATTTCTTTAAAGTTCAAGCTTCTACTGCCTGGATTCGTACGTACGCAGAAAATCACCGTTTTATTACCCGTGCAGAAATTGGTTATTTAAATACCGCGGATATTCGTAAAATTCCACCTGCATTACGTTTCTTTGCGGGGGGCGATCGCAGCGTGCGAGGTTATGGCTATAAGAAAATTTCACCGAAAAATAAAGAAGGGAAATTAGTCGGTGGCTCTCGCTTAGTAACAGGTAGCCTTGAATATCAATATCAAGTTTACCCAAATTGGTGGGGAGCGGTGTTTGCGGATACAGGCTTAGCCGCAGATGCTTACAAAGCAAATGAGTTACGCTACGGCGCAGGTTTCGGTGTACGTTGGGCATCGCCAGTTGGCGCCATCAAATTTGATATTGCAACGCCAATTCGAGATAAAGATAACAGCAAAAACATTCAATTTTACATTGGCTTAGGTGCTGAAATTTAGGGTATGACTATGTCTGAACAAGAAAAACAACCAGATAACCAAACCACACAACCCGTTAAAAAGAAAAAGACCTGCCGTAAAATTTTATGTGTCGGAAGTGCGGTCATCTTTGTCCCTGTTTTAGGCTTAGTCACAGCACTTTCTTTTGATAGTGGACAACGTGCACTTATTCAACTTGCGGATAAAATGCTCGATAGCTTATCTATTGAACAAGTCAGCGGTGGCTTACAAGATGGTTTGATCTTGGAAAATTTACGTTTTCAAACCACCGGCGTCGATGTAGCCCTTCCTAAAACGCGCTTACAACTGAATTTAGCTCGTTTACTTTCGGGTGATATTATTGTTAATGATCTCAGCTTAACGCAGCCGAAAATTGCCATTGATACCAGTGTCATGCCACCTTCTGAGGAGAAACAAACGGAAAGTGGTCCAATGGAAAAAATCCATTTACCGGTTTCTGTGCAAGTGAAAAATGTCGCGATCACTGACTTTGATATGAAACTCGATCAAAGCAATATTACGTTTTCGTCATTTCAAAGTGCGGTCAGTTTAAACAACGAATCTGGCCTTACCCTTGAGCCCACCACGCTTTCAGACGTGCTTTTCTCAACGGTCTCCCAAACGCAACCGAATACACCTCAACCTGAGAAAAAAGAACCCGCTAAACCCGTTGATTGGGCGCAAATTGAGCAAACACTCACACCGGCTTTTTTAGGTAATTTAAATGCGGTGAACTTGCCTTTTGATATGCACATTCCAAGTTTTTTGGGTACAAACTGGCAATATCAATCGCTCAATGAAAAAGGCGAAGAAATCCAAAAAATCACTGTGCCTAAAGTGGAATTGCAAGCAGATGCCACCGATCATTTAGTGAAATTACAAAAACTCGACATTGACAGCTCTCTTGGTACACTTTCTAGCCAAGGACAACTCCAGCTCAATGACGATTTTCCGGTTGATCTCACATTAAAATCGAATCTTCAAGCCTTTAAATCAAAAGACAAAACCATTCTTCCTGCCAGCAAAGTTGATCTCAATGTATCGGGCTCCTTGAAAAAAACGACCGCATTTTCGTTAACCACACAGGGGGTGCTTGATGCCACCTTAACAGGTGATGTGAAACTGGCTGAAGATAAAACGCCATTAAATCTGCAATTAAAAGCGAAAAAAGGTCAATATGCTTTTGCAGACAGCCTAGCGCCGCTCAAAATTAACGATGTCGATATCAAACTCACGGGCGATTTATTGAATTATCACGCAGAAGTTGTTGGTGGCGTGGAGGGGATGGATCATATCCCTCATACTCACGTTGATTTAAATGCAGACGGTAAACTCTACGAAGTCACCATCAACGAATTAAAACTTGCTGCCCTAGATGGTACGGCACGTTTAACGGGTTCCTCAAACTGGAAAAATGGCGCGCAATGGGATGTGACGGCTGATTTAAACAAAATGAACATTCGTCCTTATGTGCCTGCCATGCCAGCCGTATTATCGGGTAAAGTGAGCTCACAAGGTTCCGCTGATTCCAATCATTGGAAAGTAGATGTGCCTACCGTGGATTTAACCGGTAGTCTTTCCTCTCGCCCATTAAGCTTAAAAGGTAGTGTCTTTTTAAGTAATGAAACTTTATTAAACATTCCTGATTTATTGCTGAACTATGGCGATAACCGCATTGCGGCAAAAGGTATATTAGGTGATAAATCAAACCTAGATTTAGATATCAACGCACCAAGCTTACGTGGCCTGTGGCAAGATTTATCGGGCTCCGTCGTTGGTAAAGCACAGATTTTAGGTAAGCTTACTGCGCCAACCATTAATACTGATTTAACGGCACAAGGTTTGCACTTCCAAGGGTTAGACTTATCCAAAGCCTTAATTAAAGGTAATGTTGTGAGTGAACCACAAGTGAAAGGTGAACTTAACGTCAAAGCGGAAAACTTCCGTTATGGTGACAGCATCAAATTACATAATATTGATTTGAATGCATCAGGTGATGAAAAACATCATACGCTCACCTTAAAATCAAAAGGTGAACCTGTTGCTGCTGATTTACAAATCACCGGTAATTTTGACCGCACTTCTCAGCAGTGGAAAGGCAATTTAAGCCAAGTTAGCCTTAACTCACCTATCGGCGATTTTAAAGTGAATCAAACTATTCCGGTGACTTATGACAATAAAAAAATCCAAGCCACCATTGGTTCACACTGCTGGATTAACCAAGATTTAGATTTATGTTTCCTACAACAATTTACTGCAGGGAAAAACGGCGAAGTCCCTTTTGAGCTTAAACACATTAATTTAGATTTAGTGAATAGATTGATGGGACAAGACACGCTCAAAGGCCAATTACAAAGCCGAGGTAAAGTGGCATGGTTCACGGATAAACCGTTACAACTAAATGTGGCAGTGGAAGGCAATAACATTGGTGTGGCACAAAAATTAGACTACCGCACCTTTAAGTTGGATATTCCTAAATTAAGTGTGAATGCCGATATTCAAAATAACAATTTGACCTTGAAATCAGACATTAACGTTCAGAATCAAGGTCGAATCGGCACAGACTTAAAAATTAATGATTTAAGTAAAGGTCGTCAATTAGGCGGTACCTTTACCATTGAAGGTTTACGCTTGTCCTTAGCCAATCAACTTTTCTCCAGCGGTGAAAGTATAGATGGTGAAGTGGTCTCACGCTTAAGTTTCGGCGGTAATTTAGAAAAACCATTATTAAATGGCAATTTCGATATTCGAAATGTGAAAACGAAACTGAAAAGCCTGCCTTTTGATGTGACTGATGGCCAAGTAGCAATTCGCTTCAATGGCACCTCTTCAACCTTAAATGGCCATGTTCAAACACCAGATAGCAAGCTAAATATTAACGGGCAAGCTAACTGGGCTCACATGGATAACTGGACGGCAGAAGTCAGAGCGCAAGCGGATAACTTCAAAGTTGATATTCCATCCATGGCGAAATTAAAAGTCAGCCCAAATGTGGTTATCAAAGCGTCACCAAAACTCTTAGATTTGAGTGGTAATGTGGATATCCCTTGGGCAAGAATTGCCATTGAAAGCTTACCGGACAATGCTGAACCAGTGAGTGAAGATGAAGTCATTTTAAATGGCCCTAGAAAAAGTAAAGAAGAGCTCATTAATCGCCAATTTGCTTCAGAAACTAAATCGGGCATGCAAATTCAATCTGATTTAAAAATTAAAATCGGCGACGATGTGCATTTAGATGCCTATGGTTTAAAAACGAATTTGGATGGTTTACTTTCGGTGAAACAGGATAAAGGTAAGCTAGGATTATTTGGTCAAATTAACCTAAAAAATGGTCGTTATGCCTCTTTTGGACAGGATTTATTAATTCGTAAAGGACAAATCAGCTTCTCTGGTTTACCTTCACAGCCGATGTTGAATATTGAAGCGATTCGTAACCCTGAGGCTATGGAAGACAGTAAAGTGACCGCAGGGGTAAAAGTGATTGGTATGGCATCTAGCCCACAAGTCACGATTTTCTCTGATCCAGCCAAATCTCAAGACCAGGCACTTTCTTATTTATTAACCGGTCGCTCATTAGAAAACAGTGGTGAAGCAGGTTCTAGTGGTTCTGTAGGTGCGGCATTACTCGGCTTAGGTTTGGCGAAAAGTGGTAAAGTAGTCGGCGGTATTGGTGAAGCCTTTGGTATTCAAGACTTAAACTTAGGCACTGCCGGTGTTGGGGATAGCTCCAAAGTACAAGTTAGTGGTAATATTGGTAAACGCTTACAAGTGAAATATGGTGTAGGATTGTTTGATGGCTTAGCCGAAGTGACCTTGCGTTACCGCTTAATGCCACAACTTTATTTCCAATCAGTAACCAGCACAAACCAAGTTTTTGATTTATTGTATCAATTTGAATTTTAGGAAAGGACATGCATAACGACAAGCAACTGGCTCAACTCGTAGAACCTCATCACCGAGGTGAGGCCAGGGAGATTGCCGCCATTGATTTAGGCTCAAACAGCTTCCACATGATTGTGGCGCGGATTATCAATGGCTCGATTCAGGTGCTGTCTCGTTTAAAACAAAAAGTGAGGCTCGCTGACGGCTTAGATGAGCACAATGTATTAAGCCAAGAAGCCATTGAGCGTGGTGTAAATTGCCTTGCACTTTTTGCTGAACGCTTACAAGGTTTTGCCCCAGAAGATGTGAATGTGGTGGGGACTTATACCCTACGAAGAGCGGTCAATAATGACGAATTTTTACGTCAGGCTGCCACTGTCTTTCCTTATCCCATTAATATCATTAGCGGTCAAACGGAAGCCAAAACCATTTATGCAGGCGTTTGCCACACTCAACCCGAAAGCGGACGTAAACTGGTCATCGATATTGGTGGTGGTTCAACCGAAATGATCATTGGTGATGATTTCACCCCCTTAGTGGCGGAAAGTCGTCACATGGGCTGTGTGAGCTTTGCCAAAAAATTCTTCCCGAATGGCGAAATTTCGAAAGAAAACTTCGAGCGAGCTCGCCAAAGTGCGGTCAATAAAATTGAAGATTTAAGCTGGGAATATCGAAAACTCGGCTGGCAATCGGTGCTAGGTTCATCGGGCACCATCAAAACTGTCTATCAAGTGATTACCGCAACTCTTGATTCGAACGGCATCATCACGGCTGAACGCTTACAAAATTTAATCGAGCGAACCTTACAAGCCTCCCATTTTGAAGAGCTCAATATTGCGGGATTAAACCCTGATCGCGTGGATGTATTTGTACCCGGGTTAGCGATTTTAAGCGCTGTTTTTGACGTTTTTGGCTTAGAAAATATGCGCTATTCTGACGGTGCTTTGCGTGAAGGGGTGATTTACAGCCTGGAACAAAACTTCCAGGTTTCAGACATCCGTACACGTACCGCATTAGGACTTGCCGAACAATTTAACTTAGATTTAGAGCAAGCTGATCGCGTGGCCAATAGTGCAAAAACCTTAATTGACCAATACACCCATTGGCAAAAACCGCATCTTGCTGATGAAATGAAAAATCTGTTGATTTGGGCGGCACGCTTATTAGAAGTCGGTATTGTCATTAATCATCGCAATTTACAAAAACATTCCGCTTATATTCTGCAGAATATGGAATTACCGGGCTTTGATCGTGAACAACAACGCTTATTGGTAAATTTAGTTCGTTATCACACGGGTGCATTTAAAAATAATGATTTACCGATTTTTGCTCGTTATGCTGATGAAGATGTCCTTGTTTTACTGCTTCTTTTACGCATTTCGGTAATTTTAAATAAATCTCGTCAAGCGACAGACAGCACCGACAAAATTAATCTAAGAATTGACCGCTCTTTGCAGACTTGGGAACTGACTTTTGAGAAACATTACTTGGATAATAATCCGTTAGTATGGAATGATTTGCGCTTAGAAAGCAATTTACTCAAAGATTTAGAACTCAGTTTGATTTTTAACTGATAAAATAGGGGCTTTCGTGCCCTTATTTTTTATCTTGCTCCAACAGCAAGCTATAAATATTGGCGAGATAATAGCTCTGCTCGGCTTCTGGAATGTCTTGCGGAATAAAAGAAAGCAAATCGTGGTGAATTTCCAAAACATCAGGGAAGATGACCGCACTTTGCATTTCATCATAAAAAGGCTGATGAAGCGGAGAAACGCAACCGCCTCGTTTTAAGCGAGCAAGGCTGTTGGCAATATGCAATAAGAGTGTGATGACGGTCGGAATAGACACATCTATGCGCCAATGATGCTCTAGGCGACTTTGCAAGGTCAGAATAATATCAATAACGTCCTGATCAATCTGACCGCGAATTTTCCAACGGGTTAATTGTTTGAGTAACGACATAACATTCCTTTTTGAGATAGGATAACTTTACCGCTATTTCATAAAATTACCAGTGCACAGATCACAAAATTGAAACAAAGTGAAAAAATTTACTAACTAGGAAAGCAATAAATGATAGATAACAGACTTTTTGAAAAATATGATGGCCTGATTTTTGATATGGATGGCACCTTAATCGATACCATGCCAGTACACGCCCGCGCGTGGAACATGGTGGGGGAACAATTTGGTTATCGTTTTAACAGCCAAATTATGTATGATTTAGGTGGTGCAACCGTGAGCACTATCGCCTCTGCCATTATGCAAGATGCTGGTATGCCACAAGAACGTTTAAATGAAGTCATACAAGCAAAACGCAAACTTTCCTATGAATTGATTCCAACAGAATCAAAATTACTCCCGACCTTTGAAGTAGTGCGTCATTACTATCAACAAAAGCCAATTGCGCTCGGGTCAGGTTCAAACCGCCAAATCATTGATATGTTGATGCAAAAATTAGACATCAAACATTACTTTAATGCCATTGTCAGCGCTGATGATGTGAAAGAACACAAACCGCATCCAGAAACCTTTTTACGCTGCGCAGAACTGGCAAAAGCTGAACCGTCACGCTGCATCGTCTTTGAAGATGCCGATCTCGGCGTAAAAGCGGGATTAAGTGCAGGGATGGATGTGTTTGATGTCAGAACGCGTGAGATTATTAGAGCCTAATGTGGGACATTTTCTCTTTCAGCTTTTTGGCTGATTTTTGGCAAACCCATGGCTTGTGGTTGATGTTTTTCAGCGCTTTCTTAAGTGCCACCATCTTGCCGGGTAATTCAGAAATTGTGTTTGTCTCCCTTGCTGTGCCAAAAGTATTGGTCGGTTCATTATTAAGTGCGGATATTTTTTGGCTTGTTTTTCTGGCAACCGCAGGCAATACACTTGGCAGCCTCACCACTTATTGGATTGGTCGATGGTTTCCGAAAATTGACAGCAAAAATGACCGCACTTTATGGGTGATAAACAAAATACAACGCTATGGTGCCATCACTTTATTATTAAGCTGGTTGCCTATTATCGGGGATGTGTTTTGTGCGGTAGCCGGTTGGCTTCGATTGAATTGGCTAAGTTGTTTGATTTTTATGACGATTGGAAAAGGACTGCGTTATATTGCCCTGCTCTTTTTCAGTTTACCTTTCGTGTCATAGCCATGAATAGCCTTTGTGCATAACGTGGTTGTGGGCTAGAATAAAGACGAATTACTATTCAATAGATAAAAAAACGCCCCTTATCGAGTAAGGGGCAAATAACCTAAGGAACCAATTTTATTAAAACAACTGCAAGTTGCTTGTTCTATAAGACCGACGCTAAAAAGAAAAGTTCAAAGAAATTGTAAAAAAATGTAAAAAAATTTACAAAAACTTGCAATTAATTTACAAATCACTGATTTTCAAGGAAATAAATATGCCATTACTCGACAGTTTTAAAGTGGATCACACCCGTATGAACGCACCTGCCGTGCGCATTGCCAAAACGATGCGTACCCCAAAGGGCGATGACATCACCGTTTTTGATCTTCGTTTTTGCATTCCAAACAAAGAAATTCTCCCACCAAAAGGGATTCACACCCTTGAGCATTTATTTGCGGGCTTCATGCGTGACCATTTAAACAATGACAATGTAGAAATCATCGATATTTCCCCAATGGGCTGTCGCACAGGTTTTTACATGTCATTAATCGGCACTCCAAACGAGCAACAAGTGGCTGATGCATGGTTAGCTTCCATGAAAGATATTTTAACCGTGCAAGATCAAAACCAAATTCCTGAATTAAACGAATACCAATGCGGAACTTACACCGAGCATTCTTTAGAAGAAGCGCATGAAATTGCTAAAAATGTGATTGCTCGCGGTGTAGGGATTAATAAAAATGACGATTTAGCGCTTGATGAATCTTTCTTAAAATAAGGACACAACATGACAACCTTAGGTACAGCATTAACCCCGAATGCTATTAAAGTGATGATGCTTGGCTCTGGTGAACTGGGCAAAGAGGTGGTGATTGAATTACAACGTTTAGGCGTGGAAGTGATTGCCGTCGATCGTTATGAAAACGCCCCTGCACAACAAGTGGCACATCGTGCTTATACGATTTCCATGCTAGATGGTGCCGCACTTAAAGCCCTTGTGGAAAAAGAGCGCCCAGATTACATCGTGCCGGAAGTGGAAGCTATCGCGACTGATACGCTGATTGAATTAGAAAAAGCGGGTTTTAATGTTGTGCCTACCGCCAAAGCCACCAAGCTGACGATGAATCGCGAAGGCATTCGTCGTTTGGCTGCCGAAGAGCTTGGCCTACCAACCTCACCTTATCAATTTGTCGATAACTTTGCTGACTTCCAAAGTGCGGTTGAAAAAATCGGTATTCCTTGCGTGGTGAAACCGATTATGTCCTCTTCTGGCCACGGTCAAAGTATTTTAAAATCCAAAGACGACTTACAAAAAGCTTGGGATTACGCTCAACAAGGTGGTCGTGCAGGCGCTGGACGCGTGATTGTAGAAGGGTTTGTTAAATTCGATTATGAAATCACCTTACTCACCGTTCGCCACATTAATGGCACCAGCTTCTTAGCGCCAATCGGCCATCGTCAAGAAGATGGTGACTATCGTGAATCTTGGCAGCCACAAGCCATGTCTGATGCAGCGTTGAAAAAAGCCCAAGACGTGGCAGAGAAAATCACCACCGCATTAGGTGGTCGTGGCATTTTCGGGGTGGAAATGTTTGTATGTGGTGATGAGGTTATCTTCAATGAAGTCTCCCCTCGCCCACATGATACTGGTATGGTAACACTGATTTCTCAAGAATTATCCGAATTCGCCTTACACGCCCGTGCAATTTTAGGCTTACCGATTCCAGAAATCACCCTCATTAGCCCATCAGCTTCCAAAGCCATTGTGGTGGAAGGTCAATCAAAAAACGTACAATTTGGCAATATCACCGAAGTATTGGCTGAACCCCACACCAATATTCGCATTTTCGGCAAAGGCGAAGTCAATGGCCATCGCCGTTTAGGTGTCTTACTCGCTCGCGATATTTGCGTGGAAAAAGCATTAGAAAAAGTAGAGCGCGCTTACGCGAAGTTGGATGTAAAGCTATAAGATTTGCTTAAAATAAGTAGCTCTGAAAATACAAAAAGTGCGGTCAATTTTGAGAGGTTTAAAAACTCTTTGAAAATTGACCGCACTTTATAGCTAGATATTCAAATATTTTATTCTATCCAAACCAAATATCCCTCAGGGTGACCAAAATACGATTAGCTAATTCATTTAGCTTTCAGTATTCGCCCTAAATAAAAACAAAAGAAGAGAGAGATAAATACTATAGGGAAAAAATCCAATACTTTTAATATATTAACTTTACTAAAGTTAAAATTAAACTTTGATAATACATACAAATATGTCATAGCTAATACAAATATCGTCATTTTAAATATCTTAACAAGATCTGTCTTATTCATTTTTCAACTCATGTTCACTTAATCCTAGATCATTTAGCTCTTTTTTAGCAAAATCTAACATATAGGCTATTAATTCTCTATATTTGTTATCCGGATGTATTTCTAGAAATCTTTCACAAGCTTTTTCTGTATATTTTAGATTTTCCTGTTCTGTTATAATAGTTATCCAATCAGGATCATCAAATCCATCTTGAAAATAAACTCCTTCAAAATGATCTCTTGGATCGGGACTATTCATATCTGGATAATACCAATAACAACCATCTTGTATATAACCATCCTTATCTACTAGCACTAAATAAACCGCATATAAGAAAACACCATAATCATATAAAACAGAGAAACATTGCTTTACTGTTCTTTCAGGATTATCTTCATCAAAATTTACTTTATAAAAAAAATTATATGATTTAGATCTGATTGGTATATAAGAAAAATCATCTTGAGTGAACATTCTGAACCTCTCCTGTTTTTATTCAAATATATTTTATATTCAATTCGTTATAAGTTTCATTATATCCTTTTGATGCAGCTCTTTGCCCTCCCTCCTTGGTAAAGGCTATTTATCTATTTTGATGTGTATCAAAGATACAAATCCCAACACCAAAGAATACCACAGAAGTATTGTCTAACTACATCCCCCTAAGCATTATAAGATTCACTTAAAGTAAAACACCATAGATAACCTGCCGTTTTTTACAATATATTTGCTATAAAAAATAAGCGGTTATAGAATACCTGTAGCAAGCTGAAATTAATGAGATTAAGTTGGTATGAATAACGTACAAAAGAAATATTTTATTGGCCTAACCCATTTTTTGGGAAATGTTCTCGGCCCTAAATACGAAGTCGTATTTCATTCTTTTGATAAGAATAAGGCTCATATGGAAGCCATTGCGAATAGCCACGTTAGCGGGCGGACTCTTTCCTCTCCACTTAGCTCTTTTGCTTCAAGTTTGTTGCAGGATAAAGTGTATTTAGATAAGGATTTTATCTTTAACTACAAAGCAGTGGCAGATTCCGAAAAGGTCATTCGAGGTGCAACTTATTTCATTAAAAACGGGGATAAATTAGAAGGCATCCTTTGTATTAATCATGATACCTCTGAGTTGGTTGATGTGATGACCAAATTAATTTCACTGGAAAACCTTGGAAACTTCGTCAATATTTTAGGTATTGATGCGGCCTTTGCCGAAGTGGAAGAAGCTGAAATAATTAATAAAGAAAAACTCGAAAACTCCATCGAAGATATCCTTTGTGAATACCTTGATTTCACTCTATTACATTCCGATAAACCACTCAGCTTAAGACAACGGGAAAACGCCATTAAAGTCTTATTTGATAAAGGTATTTTCAATATCAAAGGTGCCATTCCAATGGTGGCGAAATATTTGAAAATCTCAGAACCTAGCGTATATCGATATCTTAAAGCAATCAAAGAGAAAGCATAAAAAAGTGCGGTCAATTTTCGAGAAGTTTTAAAACTCTTTGAAATTTGGCCGCACTTTATATCTCCAGGCTATAAAAGCAAACCTTCGCTAATTACCATTAAATAAAACCTCCATAAACTCAAAGAAATCTTTTTCCGATACTTCATCAGGAGAAATCATTTTGTTATATATAATATCTATATCTCTATTTTCTAATTTATATATTTCCAACCCTACCCAATGACTACTCCATAGCTCAATAGTTGCTGTTTTTTTATTTGAATATAAGTCAAATCTAGTTAAATAACCAAAATCTCCCTCTTTCTCAAAATCAACTTGAACAACTCCGAATTTTTCAATTACCCTAGGGTAAACAACATTTTCAAAAAAATTAAATATATCCATTATTTTTTCTAGCACTCTTATATTATTAATTTACCTATAAAAATAGACACAAATTTTGACTTTTATTTCATCTTTGATGTTTCCCAGTTGTTTAAAATATCATAAATAAACTCTACATATTCTTTTTCAGGATGTAATTCTAAAAAACGTTTGCATGCCTTTTTAAAATACATAAAGCAGATTTCTTCAGATACATGAATCTGGTATCTAGGATCACATAGGCCTCCAATCTCAAACCTTACCCCTTCAAAGTGATCTTCTGAAAATGGGCTATTCATATCAGGGTAATAGCAAGCAGCTCCCTCCTCACAGAATCCATCTTTTTCTACTAGAACAGAATAGATAGATTTTAAAAAATCTCCCTCATAATATACATTGTCAATATACCCACTTATAGTAAGTTCTATTTTATCATTTTCATGTACAACTTCTTTAAGAATAGGTGTATAGAAAGCTCCTATAGGAATGTACTTAGGAATGGTGTTATTTAGGGTGAACATTAGTTACTCCTTTAGTATCTTTATCAATATAATAACGAAATTTTTTCACTACCAATAGTAAAATGACACCTTTCCCAAGACTGATAATAAAATAAAAGAGCGGTTAAAAACACAGTGATTTTTAACCGCTCTTTTTATTTTAATCCGTATTATTAACCCACTACTTCAGGCAATATACCTAATTTAATTAGGAATGGGATACTCACGATAATAATCCCTAGAATTGAGACAAAGAGTAGGACCCCTGAACCACCCGGCACACGATAAGGTAAGTTTGGATGTTGATGGCGAGCTTTCCAGACTAATGCTGCCGGCAATACCACTGCATAGAAAGCAAACATTTGTCCTGCATAACCTAATGCAAGGATGAAGCCTTCTGGGTAGAAGAATGCAAAGAGCAATGGCGGAAGGAACGTTAAGAAACCTAAACTTAAACGGTTTGCTGAAATATTGAAGGCGCGTTTTAACAAGTCCTCAATACATTCTAGTAAACCGAGTGCCACCCCTAAGAACGAGGTAATCAGTGCTAAGGCAGAGAAGATTTTCACGATAGCAGCAATAATAGTACTGCCTGTAATCACACGAACTGCTTCAATCAATCCATTTAATGTTGGATCTTGATTAAGGATTTCTAAGAAGCGAGTTTGGCTTAATACACCATGAGTTGAAAATTGCCATAAGATATAACCCACTAATGTGATTGCAGAACCCACAATAATCGAAAATCTTAAGGCTTTTACATCACCTTCTAAGTATTTATTTAAGCAAGGAATCGAACCATGGAAACCAAAAGCGGTAAAGAAAACAGGGCTAGCTGAAATCAATAAGGCTTTATCAATTGGCATGGCCATTAAGTTATCGATTTTAATTTCGGGGATCATCAATCCAAGCACGATAAATAAAGCGGCAATCATCGCAATAAACAAGAAGCGATTTAGCGCATCCACAAAGCTTGTACCAATTGCCACGAAAACACCAAATAAGATTGTAAATGCAAGGATAGAACCTTTCATTTTCAAATCAGGAGCAGCAAAATCAGGTAAAGTTGAAGCAAGAATTGCACCACCACCGGTCACATAGGCGGAAAGCAATGCATAAAGGAAAATCATTAATACGCTGGTTGCGACAATTCGTCCTGGTCGGCCAAAATATTGTGCAGCAAGTGTACCAATGCCGGCATCATGTTCAGCGGTTTGATAAACCTCAACAAATAATAATGCGCTATAAGTGAGTAGGATCCATAAAAGAATAAGTAGAACGACTGTAAACGTAAAACCTATTCCAGCAGATGTGAGAGGCATAGCAAGCATCCCTGCGCCAATCATCGTCCCTGAGGTAATTAAGGTACTTCCCAATGTTTTATTCATGAGTTTTCTCCTTTCCGATTATCGTAGAAAGGCTAGTCACTTCCTTACTTGACAATACATCAAACTACAATGTCATTAGAATGTTTTCGCATTTTTCTCATTAACCAAATGTTTTAGATACAAAAAGCCCTTACCTCGTTGCCGAAGTAAGGGCTAGTAGGCCTATTTTTGTTCAAAGCGTGCAGTGAAGAAACGTAATTGTTTTGGTTCATACACGAAACGAAGCCCTTTAATATCCTCTTTATGTTTGAATAAGTGGATAATACCATCAGCAACTAAATCCATGTGTGCATAGGTGTAAACACGACGTGGGATAGTAAGACGTACTGTCTCAAGTTTTGGATGGTGGTTTTCGCCAGTTTTGATATCACGACCAGCTGAAATAATACCACGTTCCATTGAACGTACACCGCACTCAACATAAATTGCTGCTGCTAATGCTTGTGCTGGGAAGTCTTCTTCTTGTTTCAAGTGTGGACAGAAACGACGAGCATCTAAGAACACTGCGTGACCACCAATTGGCTCAACAATCGGTACGCCCGCTGCTTTTAATTTTTCACCGAGATAACGTACTTGTTTAACACGGTGTTCAATGTATTCTTCTTGAGTTGCTTCTTTCAAACCAATTGCCATCGCTTCCATATCGCGACCAGCCATACCACCGTAAGATGGCATACCTTCGAATACTACAACCAACTCTTTAGATTTCATGAACAATTCTTCATCATTCATACATAAGAAACCACCGATATTGGTTAAGCAGTCTTTTTTACCACTCATTGTACAGCCATCTGCGTAGCTGAACATTTCTTGAACGATAGATTTGATTGAGCGATCTTGATAACCTTCTTCTTGCTCTTTAATAAAGTATGCGTTTTCAATACAACGTGTTGCATCATAGAATACTTTAATGCCGTGTTTCGCTGTTAATTCACGAACGGCTTTCATGTTTGCGATAGAAACCGGTTGACCACCTGCTAAGTTTACAGTTACCGCTAAGCACACATAAGCAATATTTTCAGCACCTTTTTCATTAATTAAATTTTCTAATTTTTTAACATCAATATTACCTTTGAATGGGATATCTAATGTTGCATCATGCGCTTCATCACGAATGATATCGTAGAAAATACCGCCATTTGCTTCTTGGTGGAAACGTGTAGTGGTGAAATACATATTACCTGGTACGTATTGACCTGGTTTAATCGCGATACGAGAAAGAATGTTTTCTGCACCACGTCCTTGGTGAGTTGGCACAATATGTTTGAAGCCAAATAAATCTTGAACAGTTTCTTGTAAATGATAGAAGTTGCGGCTACCTGCATAAGCTTCATCACCCATCATAATACCAGCCCATTGACGGTCACTCATCGCGTTAGTGCCGCTATCAGTTAAAAGGTCAATGTAAACATCTTCTGAATCAAGTAAGAAGGTATTGAAACCTGCTTCTTTCATTGCTTTTTCACGTTCTGCTTTTGGTAGGATTGAAACTGGTTCAACACTTTTAATACGGAACGGTTCTGCTGGATAGTATGACATAATAAATCTCCTATTATGATTAGGTTTAAAGTCTAAATGATTATTAACCCGCTATTAAAAAACATCTATCATCGAGTTGCGTGCATAATACTGAATTTTTTTCTGCATTACTGTGATCAAAGTCACAAATCGATAAAATTTTATCAAATTTATGTGAAAATATTTTTATTTGATAATTTTATATCAAAAAATCATAAACATTTTGATTTTTAGAGCAATGGAACAAGCGAGTTGGACCAACCAGTTTTCTCAATAGAACAAGCGGACATAGGAATGGTGTTGCAGGCGGGATTGCTATGAGAGGGCGATATTTCGGTAGAAGAAGCATCAAAAATACAAAAGTGCGGTCAATTTTTGAGAGGTTTTAAAACTCTTTGAAATTGACTGCACTTTTTGTCATTCGATTTCAAGTAGTATGCTAAGAAAATTCTAATTTGTTATTAAAAAAACTAATACTTAACCTTAATAAGACTATAACTTTTGATAGCATACTTCTATCTTACTTTTTATCATCCATACATTTTAATGTATCAAGACTTGCTTTTCCTCTTTCCTCAGCTGTTCCTCTTGGTAAATTTTTAGTTTTCTCATAGCATAGATCAAATTTTTTCTCCTCCTCTGGAGTCATGTCAGATATAACATCCCCATTCCAAAATCGAACAAAATAGCTATCAGAAGAAACACATGCAGTCAAAATACTACAGAGCAAAAAGAGACTGAGATTTATCTTTTTCATTTTTTATCTCCAAAATATTTTAACCACTCTAATCTCGTTTAAAAAAGAGAAGATATATAGGCAAAGCAACCAGCTGAAATTTTAGAGACATAATTAAAGCCTCTTTTATCAGGAGAGCATACTGTAAATTCTTTCGTCCCGCATCTAATTCAGCGATCACCATAGCAAAGAAACATAGTAATGTAACAAATATAAAAAATTTTAATATTTTTAAAATCATTATTTATTTAGGTAGTAAGTGTATATTATACCCATCTCCTTTCCTCTAACTAATATTAATTTTATATATTAAATATTTATACAAACTTAAAATAAAAAACCTGAAATGATATATTCTAAAAAATTAATGTTAGTATAAAAAACTAAATCAGTTTATTATTCATAACAATATTTAGATCTCGTAAAAACTCATCTTTCTCAACATCTTCAAGATCCATAATTAAATCATCAAGACTATTTAAAGATAAAATTTCTTCTATATCAGAAAAGATAGAATAATGGGCTATTTTATTTCTCCCAGACAATCCTGTTATAGCGATAACATATAACATCAATTTTTCTATAGGGAGCTGAAAAGCATTTTCATACGTATCTAAAGCTGCGCCCCATTCATTTTCATTAATAGTCCAATCATGAATATAACCGCTATTAAACTTTTCTTGACACCAAGAAAAAGCATCTTGAAAGAAAATGCTTTTTAAAAAAGAATAATTTGTTCTTTTATACATAATTAAATTCCTTACTTAGGGATAACCACGCTGCCATTATTATCAAAAATATAAATATTTATCAATTTCAAGATTATTACTCTCCAGTTTAATACTGTTTACCAACAATCATACCAAAAATTGTTCATTCTTAAACCAATTAAACAAGGCATTTGAACTAACTAATTTTCCACATAGTCAAATCAATCGTAAAAGGAATGCTTTTACATGCAGGGTTGCATAAGTGTTTAGGCAAGCAATCCCGACAAAAATAGAGGAGTAGATTTATGAAATCTAAATTGATGAAAGGGTTAGTGATTGTTGCATTAGCAGGAAGCTTAACCGCTTGTGAAATGGACAGACAACAACGTCATACTGCAACAGGTGCAGCAATCGGCGGCGTAGCCGGTGGTTTATTAGGTGGTGATATTGCCACAACACTCGGCGGCGCAGCATTAGGTGGTGTAATCGGTAGTCAAGTGAATAAAGGCGGAGACTACGATGACAGAGAATATCGCCATCATAAAAAACATAAAAAACATCACCATCACAGAAGACATCGTGATTGGGATGACGACTGGGATGATTAATTCAAAATACAGATAAAAATAACCGCACTTTGATGGATAAAATCAAAGTGCGGTCGTTTTTTTAGGTTAGAAAGTGAATGATTAATACATACCTTCGCGCTCTTCACGGGTGCTGATAAAGATGTTTTTCACCTGTGTATAAGCGTCAAGCATCATTTTATGGGTTTCACGACCTATACCGGAGGTTTTATAACCACCGAAAGGTGCTCCAGCTGGTAAACGGTTATAACAGTTCACCCAAACACGACCGGTTTCAAGTGCACGTGCAACTCGTAGCGCACGGTTAATGTTATATGTCCACACCGCGCCACCTAGGCCATAATCACTGTCATTTGCCATTTTAATTACATCTGCTTCATCCTTAAATTTGATTACCACAGCAACCGGACCAAAAATTTCTTCTTGTGCCACGCGTTTTTTGTTATCTGGCGCTAAAATTAAGGTTGGTTGGAAAAATTCGCCTCGAGCCAATGCCGGGTCGGTTGATTTACCTCCACCAACGACGATTTGACACCCTTCTTCTTTAGCAATATCAACATACTTGCTAATAACCTTAACTTGATTTCCGTTTACTTGCGCCCCCATTTGCGTGTCATCTTCCCAAGGTAAGCCGACTTTAACTTTCTTAAATTCTTCTTTTAGTGCCGCGATAAATTTATCGTAAACGCTTTCTTGTACGAAAATACGTGAACCGGCACAACACACTTGCCCTTGGTTAAAGAGAATTCCTTTTTGTGCGCCCTCCAATGCTTTATCAAACGGCATATCGTCAAAGAAAATATTGGCTGATTTACCACCTAATTCCAAGGTGGATGGAATCAACATTTCAGCAGCAGCCACACCAATTTTTCTACCGATTTCGGTGGAACCGGTGAATGCCAGTTTGTTAAATCCAGTATGGTGCAACATGTATTCGCCAGATTTAGAACCCTTACCAGTAATAACATTGAAGACACCTTTCGGTAATAAATGATTAATTTTTTGAGCTAAGGAAAGTAAGCTCAATGAAGTAGAGGAAGATGGGTGAATCACGACGGTACAACCTGCTGCCAATGCCGGTGCTATTTTCCATGCAGCCATTAAGAACGGAAAGTTCCATGGAATAATTTGACCAACAACGCCAATAGGCTCGCGTAAAATCAACGACAAATCTTCGCTATCCAGTTGATTTGCGACACCTTCTTCGGCGCGAATAACACTGGCAAAATAACGGAAATGATCTGATGCCAACGGAATATCTGCTGCGCGGGTTTCGCGAATCGGTTTACCGTTATCCAACGTTTCTTGTAAAGCGAATAATTCGGTATTTTCGTCAATAATATCTGCAATTTTATTCAAAATTGTAGCTCGTTCCGTTGCGCTGGTATTTTTCCAGGTTTTAAAGGCTTCTTTCGCAGCATTCACTGCAGCATCGACATCTGCATCAGTAGCGTCAATAAAGGTCGCTAATGCTTCACCATTTGCAGGATTATGTGATGTTAAGGTGTTACCTTCAGAGCCATTTGTCCATTCGCCGTTGATCAATAAACCATAGTGTTTATCAAAGACATTAAGATCTTTTGTCATCCGTTTTCTCCTTTTTTCTACGTTGTGAATCAAAGTAATACCTGATCTTTTTACACCATCAGGCCTTTAATATTTTGTCCGTAAAAGAGGACTATGGATTAATTCTAGTACAAGACAAGATTTAAAACTGGGAGGCAGATCACATTTTGGTGGTGAGAAGGAAAGGTAGAGAAAATTGATTTGATAGGTGAAAAAAAACAAAGTACAGAAAAACTCATTGAAAAAAGACCGCACCTGAATGGATAAAATCAAAGTGCGGTGACGATTTTCTTTATTTTTGACATAGACACTCCAAGTATACAAACAATAAAAAACAACTATAAATAAGTATTATGGATTGTAAGGATATAGTGAGAAAGAAACTATGATCTTGCTCAATAAAAGGTTAAACAGTCATGAGATAAAAATAAAAAAACACTATATAAATCAATATACAATGTTTTGAATTTAATCTAATTAGGGAAGTTTAAGAATGAAGAAATTGATTCACGCGTTCAAGTACGGCTTTTCTCACGTAATCCTTTTCAAAAAGGATTTCATGTTTTGCTTGAGGTACAAGCATAGATTCTGCATGCGGAAAAAGTGCGGTTAATTTTTCAAGATTTTTGTTATCCACAATTTTTTCTTTTTCCGCTTGTAAAATAAGCACAGGTGTTTCCACTCTTGGAATGATTTTAGGGAGCGCTTTGATTGCATTTAAACATAAATGTACCCAGCGGAAAGTCGGGCCGCCTAAGTGAATAGCAGCGCGTTTTCGATTAACTCGGTTCATCCATTTCATTCGCGTTTTAGAATGGCTAAGTTCATTAAGGTTTAAATCTGCCGGTTTGTAATGTCCTTTACCAAAAACATAACGATGACCTTGACCAAATGCCATCATCGTTGCAATGATGAGTTCATCTCGTAATGGATGTTTCATGGGAACACCAAAGAAAGGCGAAGAAAGCACGGCCTTTTTAATCTGATGATCGTAATTAGCCAGATAATAAGTGGAAATCAAAGCGCCGAGGGAGTGGGCGAGAATATATTGGGCTTGATAAGCATAAAGTGCGGTCGTTTTTTCAATGATTTTTGCCATATCATCGGTATAAAAACGAAACTCATCTAAATGCCCTTTTTGAGGAATAATCCGCTGTGAATAGCCTTGTCCTCGATGATCAAAAAGCAAAACATCATAACCTTGTTGGTAAAAATCATAAGCCAGCTCAGTCCATTTGAGCATATTTTCTGCTCGACCATTCACCAAAATCATCAATTTTTTGACCGCACTTTCAGGCTGAACCAAATGACGATAAGCCAATTTGATATTTCGTTCGCCAGAAAGATATTGCGTCGGAAATTGCTCAAAAAAAGGCAATAACTCTGCAAGAGCAAATTGATGAAAATGAGGTTCTCTGATCATAATTTTCTAATGAAAAGGGCGTAGTGAATACGCCCTTTGTCGTGAAAGTAAAACTTATGCCACCAATTGTTTTAAGATACGGCGAACTGGCTCTGCAGCACCCCATAATAATTGGTCACCTACAGTGAATGCTGCTAGGTATTCTGGACCCATTGCCAATTTACGTAAACGACCAACCGGTACGCTTAATGTACCTGTTACTTTAGCTGGGGTTAATTCACGTAATGTGGTTTCTTTGTCATTTGGAATCACTTTCACCCATTCGTTGTGAGACGCTAAAATTTGTTCAATTTCTTCTAATGGTAAGTCTTTTTTCAGTTTAATAGTGAATGCTTGGCTGTGGCAACGTAATGCACCAATACGTACGCATAAACCATCAACAGGAATTGGATTGTCGCTTAAACCTAAGATTTTGTTGGTTTCTGCATAGCCTTTCCATTCTTCTTTAGTTTGTCCGGTTTCTGGAAGAAGTTTGTCAATCCAAGGGATTAAACTACCACCTAATGCCGCACCGAAGTTATCCGTTGGGAAGCTATCAGAACGCATTTCTGCAGTCACTTTACGTTCAATATCTAAAATTGACGAAGCAGGGTCTTTTAATTCACTTGAAACCGCTTGTTCTAATAAGCCCATTTGTGAAATCAATTCACGCATATTTTTTGCGCCCGCACCTGAAGCCGCTTGGTAAGTTGCGACAGATACCCATTCCACTAAATCTTTTTCAAATAAACCACCGATAGCCATTAACATTAAGCTCACGGTACAGTTACCGCCTACAAAAGTTTTGATGCCTTTTTTCAAGCCTTCAGAAATTACGTGTTGATTTACTGGATCAAGCACGATAATTGCATCATCTTTCATACGTAGTGCAGAAGCGGCATCAACCCAATAACCATCCCAACCTGTTGCTTTCAATTTTGGATAAACTTCATTGGTATAGTCGCCACCTTGGCAGGTCACGATAATGTCTAATTTTTTGAGTTCATCAATGTCGAATGCATTTTTAAGCTCACCCGCCTCTTTTCCTGCAAACACAGGCGCTTTTTGACCTGCTTGAGAAGTGGTGAAGAAAACTGGATTAATATTGGCAAAATCTTGCTCTTGCACCATACGATCCATTAATACGGAGCCGACCATTCCGCGCCAACCGATAAAACCGACGTTTTTCATGAATTTTTCCTTATTTTATGTTGTGTTGAATGGGTCTATTAATTACAGGCTTTACGCTACAAAATCAAGCTTTTTTAGAAAAAATGAGGCTTTGTTTAATTTTTCTCAATAAAAAATCCCCTTTCGGGGATTTATTGATTATTTATCTGCTTTTTTCGTGGTTTTCTTTACTGGTTTTTTCGGCTCAGATTTACCTTCAGATTTGACCGCACTTTTCTTTGTTGTGGTAGACTTGGTGGTCTTCTCTTTTGTGGTTGCGGATTTAGTTGCTTTTTTCTTTGGCTTTTCAGCTAAATTTGCCGCTTTCCACTCCTCAAATTTTTCAAGTAACACTTTACCCATTGGGCTTGGATCGCCTGTAAATAAAGTTTGTAAGCCGTTATTTTCAATAATATGACGACGAAGTTCTAAACGTTCTTGATGGTTTTCTGCTAAACGAATTGCACGTTCAACATATTCATCTACCGTATTTGCAATTAACCATTCCGGTAAACCTAAACGTTTGAATAACCCTTCATCAATATGTTCATGCACTTCTGCACCGGTTTTACATACGCCCACTAAACCTAATGTCACCATATCAATAATGCCATTCGTGTTACCAAATGGGAATGGATTCACCATCATATCGCAGTTATGCAAAATACGAAGATATTGATCATAAGGCGCATGTGGATAAGCTGTCGCATCATTGCCTAAATAAGATTTAATAAAACGCTCAACATAAGGATGTGTCACACCACTAGATTGACCTAATGCAAAGTGGAAATGCACTTTCACATTTGCACGATCACGAATGGCTTTTAATGCTGCCAAGAAATAGGGGTTAAGCTTCATTGTAGTTGAAGCAATACCAATATTCACCACTTCAGGATTTTCACGTAAACGATATTCTACGTGTTGTGGTGCAAGTGCTGAAGGCACATAAGGTAAGGCATCTTTCGGTAAACGCAATAATTGCTCACTGAAGCATTTTTCAGAACCCACATAATCATCTTCTACAATCACATATTCAATAAAATCAGAATGTGTCGTAGCTGGGTGACCTAAAGCAATCACTTGAACTAGTGCAAGGCGTGTATTGCTTGCAAAAATAGTGGTTAAATCCATCCCAATACTTGGCATATAAAGAACCGCAGCACCATTTTTTTCACAAATCTCTTTTAATTCATTCAATTTACCAAAAATATTATCGCCTTTTAATAAATGGAATTCATCAAACACCGCTTGACCTGCTGCATCTACAGCTTCATTACCCACACCAATTAAATGAAAACGCTCACGCGCAGCAATCATTGAGGTGGAATGCGTACGGTAAATTGAATGGGATGAATGGAAATGTTCCAATAATACGACCATAACTGGTTTGCCATCACGTTCACCTAATTTCGTAACATCGCGATCTACCCATCCACCTTGCAATAAATGACGACGAATAACTTGGTTTAATGCTTTTTTCACCCAATGTTTATTTTCAGCAATATCGTAGCTGCAATGCATATACACATCATGTGAAATTGCACTCGGTACATTATTTAAGTTTTCAATTGCTGCTAATTTTTCAGGGAACCATTGTAAAATAGTGCCACGTTTAGAGAATGCTTGATCTGTCGCAATAAAACGGGGTGATTGCAATGCAAAACAAAGCGATGCACATAATTCTGGATCTAAATTCCATAAAGCATCCAGATTCACGTTTATATTTGATTCCGGCAAGTACAAAATACAGAATTTAATTAATGATGATCTTGCATTATCTAAATGGAAATCAGATAAATTAGTTTTATCTGGATTGCGGTTATAAGTTTGCAACACATGATCAGCATTCACAAAAGGTGATGATGCAAAAATCATATTAATCCAACGTTGTAAGGTAAAGAAACGTTGTGCCCCGCCTTCAGAAATATCTAATTTAGGATCAGAAAATAGCTCGCTCATTGCTACCGCTACACGGGTGCATAAATGTTTAATTTTATCTTGTACTAATTCATCATTTAATTGGCTAGGATAATCAATTTCAATACCTTCTACACCGCCAAAATTACTATCTATTTTGCTTAAAATATCCAATAATTCAATGCAAGCTGATTCATAGCTTTTTGCTGCTACTTCCTGTTCAAAACGGATAACACTTGGTTGTTTTTGTGCTTCTGTCATTTCTAAATTCCTTTGGTAAAAAATAAATAAAATGAATAATTAACAGGTTCCCCACAGATCATATTCATCTGAATGGGTGATGGTTACTTTAATAAATTCGCCTACTTTCACTGGCGTGCCACTTAGATTTTCAATATAAACTAAGCCATCAACTTCTGGTGCATCAGCTTTTGTTCGCCCGATAATACCTTCGTCATCAATTTCATCCACAATTACATCAAGCGTTTGGCCTATTTTTTGTTTTAATCGTTCAGCCGAAATTTCTTGTTGTAACTGCATAAAGCGGTGGAAACGTTCTTCTTTTACCTCTTCAGGCACTTGGTCGGCCATTTCGGTAGCTGGTGCGCCTTCTACTGGGCTAAATTTGAAACAGCCCACGCGATCAAGTTGTGCTTCTTTTAAGAAATTCAATAACATTTGGAAGTCTTCTTCTGTTTCACCCGGGAAACCTACGATAAAAGTTGAACGCAAAGTTAAATCTGGACAAATCTCACGCCATTGCTTGATACGCTCTAAAGTGCGGTCAATTTTTCCTGGTCTTTTCATTGCTTTTAAAATTTTCGGACTCGCATGTTGTAATGGAATATCCAAATAAGGCAACAATAAACCTTCCGCCATTAATGGAATTAAATCATCCACATGAGGATAAGGATAAACGTAATGTAAACGCACCCAAATACCTAATTTACCAAGCTGTTTACACAAGGTCATTAAGTCATTCTTAATTGGCATACCATTCCAGAAGGCCGTTTTCACGCCACCTTCTTTGCGTTGTGTATCCATCGCATAAGCAGAAGTATCTTGTGAAACAACCAATAACTCTTTCACGCCTGCATCAGCAAGACGTTTTGCTTCATCCAATACTTGCGTGATAGAGCGGCTTTCTAAATCCCCACGTAATGAAGGGATTATACAGAATGTACAACGATGATCACAGCCTTCTGAGATTTTCAAATAAGCATAGTGTTTTGGTGTTAATTTCACCCCTTGTTTTGGTACAAGGCTGGTATATGGATTATGCTCAGGTTTAGGAACGTACTTGTGTACTTGTGCCATTACCGTTTCATAACTGTGCGGACCGCTCACTTCCAATACTTTCGGGTGAACTTGACGAATTTGATCTTCTTTTGCACCTAAACAGCCGGTCACAATCACGCGTCCGTTTTCTTCCAACGCCTCTCCAATGGCTTCAAGGGATTCCTGTACAGCACTATCAATAAAACCGCAAGTATTCACAATAACCAAGTCCACATTTTCATAACTTGGCACAATGTTATACCCATCAGTACGTAATTCAGTCAGAATACGTTCGGAATCCACTAAATTTTTAGGACAACCTAAACTTACAAAGCCAATATTCGGCGTTGATTTTTGCATAAATTTATTCTCAGCTATCATCATCTTTCAAAACTTTAGATTTTACTCAATTTCAAGCCGAAAGGCGATAAATTAAAGGTAAATTGATTGTAAATTTGCCCATTAAAGTCCTTTTTTCAGGTAGAATAATGCCCGTTTTTTTATTTACTCATATTCATTATTAACATGGAAAATTCTTTTCTTTTTTCGACCGCTCTTGAACAGACGGCTTATTTACTTATCCTAGGGAAAATGCTACTCGCACTTGTACTTGGCGGGATTATTGGCTTAGAACGTGAACTTAAACACAAACCGGTTGGGGTCAAAACCTGTGCCATTATTGCGGTGACGACTTGTGTACTGACGATTGTATCTATTCAAGCCGCAGAACATTATGCGCAAGTTTCAGATAACATTCGAACTGACCCTATGCGACTTGCCGCACAAGTAATCAGTGGTATCGGTTTCTTAGGTGCAGGGGTTATTTTGCACAAGAAAAATGATGCTATTTCAGGTTTAACCACTGCAGCAATCATCTGGGCTGCGGCAGCTATTGGTGTGGCAACAGGTGCTGGTTTTATTTTTGATGCGATTATTGCCACTTTAATGATTTTAATCGCCATCCGTATCAGCCCGATTGTGCAGCGTTATGTTCGCCGTAAAACCTATAAAAAGCGTACTCGATTGGCTATTCAGCTAAGTTCTGCGAACGGTATTAGTAAAGTCACAGATTTATTACTCAAACATGACTATCGTATTGAAAATATCTCGGTAAAAGACCAAGCTAGCGGCGAAGTTCGCTTGCAAGTACGATGCTACAACATCGATAATGAAATGCTAAAAGATGTCTATACGCTGTTAAAAACAGAAGATGAAGTACTGAGTGTGGATGTAGAAAATTAAAACTCTACTTATTCAAGTGATACTCTAGTTAATTTAGGTAAGCGATAAATAATCAAAGAAATTAAAATTAAACTACAACCTAATATTTTTATGAACGAAAATATTTCACCTAAAAAAAATATGCTTAAAACCAGAGTCCATATAGGTTCTAATAACATTATAACTGCTGCATTATTAATACTGCACTTATTTTGAGCAATAGTTTGTAAAAAAACCCTTAAATTGGTAGCAATAAGGATACTACCTGCAAACCAAAATAAGGTATTCATAGAGATGGGGAATAGCCATTTTTCTACCAATAAAGAATATAATCCAGCCAAAACTCCAACAACTCCGATCTGAATTGTTGTCAAAGCCAATGGTGGAATATTCTTAGCAAATTGATTATTTAACACAAAATATAATGCAGCAGAAATAGAGGCTAGTAAGAAAATAATATTACTCAAGGAAAAATGGAACATGCTGCTTTTTTGTCCCAATAAACAATAGAGCCCTAATACAGCAATAGGTAGTGAAATCCAAAAAATTTTTTGAGGTTTATGCTTAAATAATCCCCAAGATATTAAAGGAGCGATCAGCATTGATAGACTATATAAGAAAGCTCCTTCCCCTAAGTATTCGCTTAATATTAATCCAGAAATCCATAATACCATCGTTAGTATATAAGCTAAACCAACACTCACAGCTTTCATTATTTGAAAAAATTCTAACTTACAAATTGTAGAATAGGAAAAGGGCAAAAATATAAGAAATGCAATGGTGAAACGAAGGCCAATAAACCCCATCTGTGGCATTCCCTCTAAAGAATATTTAGAAAAAAACCAACCTGAAGCAGCAATAAAAGTTACAAAAAATAAAATAAGTTCGCCAGAATACTTACGCATAAATTAATAATATAAAAAAACCTGTACTTATTTAACGTAAGTACAGGTAGATAGCCTATTTAGATTTATAGATCAAAATTGCTCTATCATCAAAGGTATAATTACCTTTTACGACTCCTTTTGTTGATGGGTTTTCAATGCGCAATGGGTCGTTTTTTAGTTCTTCTTTCAATTGATTTTCATAACTATCAACAGTTGCTTCTTTCGGATAAGTTTCATATCCATCTGAAGATAATTCAATCACTTTAGGAGTTTTATCAAACTTCCAAGTTTTTAATTCCGATTCAGGGATATTAAAACCATCAATTGCCCAATATTGGAAAGCTTTTGGAGCGTTTGGGTTGTTTTGAAATTCAGATTGTCTTTTCAGCAAAGGAAGAATATAAAAACGACCTAAATCATTTTCTTCTATTTGCTCAGGTGTTAATTTCAAATCTTTTAGAATTTTTACTCTCAAAGCACTATTTAATACATCAACATATTTAGCTTCATCATTGTAATTAACCCCATCAATTCTTGCCTTTGAGTCACCAATTGCAACAAGCTCATTGGTATCCAAGTTATACCAAATTAATGTTGCTGTTGGTCTAAACAATGGATTCTTTTCAAAATCCATGTCTGGATTCTTAGCATAAAATTCTTTGAATTTCTCATTAATTTTCTGCAAAATCGCTAATTTATCTGTATTAGGAGGAAGCGATTGGAAAACATCTTGAATGATATCTCTGCTAACTCGACCTCCTTTTTTGCCGTCATATTTCTTACCAGATTTATCAGTCGCTCCATCAAAAACGGCAAGATAGTGATCATTGAAAAATAATCCATCTTCACAAATTTGATTATTTTTCTCACCGGCCCCTCCTTTGCCTTGAATAAAGTAATCAATAGAACCACTTTTCACTGATGTCTGCACAAGCTTATCATAAGTCAGATCATCCTGAGCAAACACACCCAATGAAATAAAAGGTAATACTAATAATGCTTTTTTCATCATTTCCTCCTTAGTAAGGAATTCCTGTTATTTATTGAAATATACTTTTTTTAATGCCATCTCTAAACCTCGAAATTCAGCCAGACCTTTTAAACGTCCAATAGCGGAATACCCAGGATTTGTTTTCTTATGCAAATCATCCAACATCTGATGTCCATGATCTGGTCTCATAGGAATCAATCTAGTCTCACCATTATTTAAACGACGATACTCTTCAGTTAATAATGCTTTTACTACATTAAACATATCCACATCTCCTTGTAAATGAGAAGCCTCATGGAACGTTAATGGATTATCTTCTCTTTCTGTTGAGCGTAGATGAGCAAAGTAAATACGATCGGCAAATTGTTCTGTCATTTTAACTAAATCATTATCTGAACGAACACCATAAGACCCAGTACACATAGTAAAACCATTTGCTGGAAGCGGTTCTACTTCAACAAACCATTGCATATCCTCTATAGTAGATACGATACGAGGTAACCCTAATATTGGACGAGGAGGATCATCAGGATGAATAGCCAGTTTAACGCCAACCTCTTGTGCAACCGGCACAATTTGATTTAAAAAATAGGCAAGATGAGAGCGGAATTTTTCTGGTGAAATATCTTTATAACGATCTAATTGTCCTTGGAACTCTTCCAAAGTATACCCTTCTTCTGCACCAGGAAGACCAGCAATAATATTATTAGTTAATTGCTTAATATCTGCTTCCGTCATCTTTTCATAATAACGTTTAGCTGCTTCCTGTTCTTCCTCTGTATAACTTAACTCTGCATTAGGACGTTTCAGAATATGCAATTCAAAGGCAGAAAAAGCTATATGATCAAAACGTAGAGCCTTAGAACCATCAGGCAATTCATAAGCTAAATCTGTACGTGTCCAATCTAAAACAGGCATAAAGTTATAACAAACTGTATCAATACCACATTTAGCTAAATTACGAAGAGTTTGTTTATAATTATCAATCCAAATCTGATAATTGCCAGTTTGTGTTTTTATTTCCTCATGTACTGGCACACTCTCAACTACAGACCAAACTAGCCCTGCTGTTTCAACTTCTGCTTTTCGTTTTTCAATTTCCTCAATACTCCAAACCTGCCCATTTGGAATATGATGCAATGCTGTTACAATACCTGTCGCACCTGCTTGTCTAATATCCGATAGAGATACCGGATCTTTGGGTCCATACCAACGCCATGCTTGTTCCATTTGAACCTCCTTCTTAATTTTAACGATCTACAACAATTGGACTCATATTAAATAGATAACCATCAAAATCAGGATCATCTACATCAGATAACTCAAAAAGTTTTTGTTTTACATTTTCTAAGTGTTGCCACATAGCTTTCTTTGCCATTGCGGGATCTTTACGTTGCAATGCCGTTATAATATTTTCATGATCTTGTAACCAAAGATGCCGATAACTCTGATTTGGAATATGTAAATGTAATCCTTGCCACATTTTGCTATTTATACGTAGCTCCCAGAGCGCCTTTTGCATATGTACAATTACTTCATTTTGCGTAATTTCAGCAATTGTTTGATGAAAATCTTCATCAGCCACATAATCTTCATCACCTTGATCTAAATTGGAACGTTCTCTAGCCAGAATTTCTTTTAAACGAACAATATCTGAACGAGTTGCTTGTAATGCAGCAAATTCAGCAATACTACTTTCCAATAATTGACGAGCTTGTAATAATTCAAAAGGTCCAACATCAACTTTATCAAGCACATCATCATTGCTTGCCTGTCTTTGAGGCAAAGCAATAACATATACGCCTGAGCCTTTTCTTACCTCAACTAGATTTTCTAATTCCAACATAATGATAGCTTCACGAATAACCGTTCTACTAACATCAAAATACTCTGCTAAATCTCGCTCTGCAGGTAATTTTTCACCAACTTTATATTGATTATTATTAAGTTGTTCTTTTAATTCATTTCCAATCTTTTTATAGGATCTTAATTCATCAAAGTTCATTACTCTTCTCTAATTAAATATTATTTAAATTTAGTTTAAAGCCATTATTCACCATGTTTCCATTAATAACAAAATCTCTTTCTTCTGAAATTGGAATCCTAAATTTAATCTCATTATATTTAGGCAAATAACCACCTGATTTAGTAATAGTTAATTCAATAGTACTATTGGTACATTTAAGGTCAATATTTAAAATTAGGCATTTACCTTTTTGATAATCAAATGTTTCACCATCATCATCAAAAATTGTAATACTTCTTTGACCATGGTTGATAAAAGGCATGATAAGCAACTCACGATAATCATCTATTAAAGTATTTTTATATCCCTTTTTAGTTAGAGGGATAATACTACCAGCTCTTACAAATAGAGGTATCCTTTCCAATGGAGCATCAGCTATTATCGTTTCGCCGCTATTAAACCATTGGTGAGAATAAAAGTCATACCAACCTGTTAAATTTTGTGGCAAATAAACTTCTCGTTTACGTTGATTTTCTTCAACCACAGAAGCCACCAATAAATCTTCACCAAACAAATAATCATCATTTTCAGCAAACGTATTAGGATCATTCTCGTGATCTAAGAAAGTTGGGCGTAACATAGGCTCATTTTCATTATGAGATTTCCAAAATGCATTATAAATATAAGGCATTAAACAATAACGTAATTGAATAGCATCACGAATAATATTCGTTACTTGAGGATACATCCAGGGTTCATTAACCGTTTTATCATCATTCCAAGAATGGATAGTAAATCGAGGATGCATTACACCATTTTGAACCCAACGAACAAAGAGTTCTGCATCAGGTTTATTACCCGAAAAGCCACCAACATCATGCCCTACATTGTGGAGAGCAGAAAGACTCATCCCTAATCCCATTTTGATATTATATTTTAGAGTATTCCAACTTGTTCGATTATCTCCAGACCAAGTTTGAACATAACGATTCATTCCTGGAGAACCCGAACGGGATATTAAATAAGGGCGTTTATTTGGAGCATGTTCTAGTTGTGCTTCATAGGAAGATTTCATCATTAACAATGGTTGCAATGGTCTCAACAATTTAATTGGCATTCCCCTACCAAAATAATGACATTTTGCATAGTTATCCCATACTTCAAATTCATTATTATCATTCCATGTAGAATCAATACCATTATCTAATAATTGTTTTTTTATATTTGACTTCCACCAATCGACAGTATCCATATTGGTAAAATCCAAATGTGATCCCTCATCATCCCAAAACATTGATCGTTCTGGCGCATTAGATTCAGAATCTTTGATAAATAAACCTAATTCTTCCACTTCTTCATAGCGTGGATGATCTTGTAATAAACAAGGTTTAATGTTGGCTGCTAATTTCATTCCTGCATCATGAAAATGCTTAGCCATTTCTAATGGTTGAGGAATTTTTTCTTTGTTCCAATTGAAAACATAGCGTTTTCCATTAATTGAAGTATAGCCTGATGAAAGTTGGAAAGAATCACATGGAATATCGTGCTTATCGCATAAATCCACAAATTTTTTTAACTGTTCTTGCGCATCTGGAGCATCGGTATAACTCATAGTCGATCCGCTATAACCTAAACTCCATTTTGGACCAAAAGCTGTACCCCCAGTTAATTGACAATATTTTTTGGTTACATCAATAATTTTTGGTCCAAGAATAACGTAATAGTCAAGATCTCCATCTTCTGCTTTATAAGAACGATAATAAGCATGGTAGTTATCAATTTCACTACCCAAGACAAACCAGCAAGGTGACAAATTATCATAATAAAGCCCATAACTGACATCTGAAGTATGAGTAATATAGAATGGAATATGTTTATATAGTGGATCTGTATACTCTGCGTTGTAGCCCATTGCATCTATATTACGCATTTCAAAACGACGACCATGTCTATTAAGGTTACCTGTTTTTTCACCTAAACCATAGTAATAGTGATCAACAGATCGGTTTATAAAATGAGAAATATCAGAATTAGATATACCCATTAAATATGCGCCTGTTTTTCTATCCATCATCAATGGCTTCCATTTTTCACCTTGTTTGAATTCCCATTCAAGATAAAGTGGCTGATGGACTGTTAAACGTAAAAGTGCGGTTGAAATTTCAAGTGTTTTTTCTGTTTGAATAAGCTGATAATTAGGCAAAGAGAACCCATCTAATGACCATTTATCTCGACCTTTCCATTCAACATCTTTTTTGTTTGGAGTTATAGCCCAAGTATGAGGAAGTTTAAATTCATTATTTCGTGTAAAGGCCACACGAATAATGTCATTTTCCAAAACAAAAATATGCAATATAAATCCATGATCACATGCCAAATCAATACGATTTTTTTCGTTTTTAATAAACTGCCATTGTTTTAATGTTTTCATCTTTGCCTTTCTCCGAATTAATAGCCTAACAGCATTTGTGGTAAAGCTAAGCTAAGTGATGGAATATAGGTTACTAATAATAAGGTTAAAATAAGAACAATATAAAATGGTAAAAGAGGCTTAATTACTTGATTAATTCTTACTCCACCAACAGAGCAACCGATAAATAATGCGCTACCAACAGGAGGGGTACAAATACCAATAGATAAGTTAAATGCCATCAAAATACCAAAATGAACAGGATCCATACCTAATTCAGTCACTATTGGTAAGAAAATTGGGGTAAAAATTAAAAGTGCTGGCGTCATATCCATAAACACACCAACAATTAATAAAATAATGTTGATAATTAAAAGTATGACTATAGGGTTATCTGAAATATCCAACAGAGCATCACTGATAGTGTAAGGAATATCCGCATTAGCCATTGCCCAAGACATCCCCATGGAAGTGCCTATTAAAAGTAAGACGATAGAAGTTGTTAATACAGATTCAAGAATAATTCCTGGTAACTCTTTAATTTTCACTTCACGGTAGAAGATTACAGCTAATACCAAGGTATACACTACTGCAAACGCTGAAGCTTCAGTTGCTGTAAATATACCACCAATAATCCCTCCCATAATCACAATAACCAAACCTAAACTTGGTAATGCATCTAAGGTTTTTTTAACGACTTCGGATTTTGTTGGCTTAGGAGATACTGGATAGTTTCTTTTTTTCGCAATAAACCCAATAATTACCATTATGGAAAGTCCCATTAAAATTCCTGGAATGTATCCAGCTAAGAATAATGCACCAATAGACGTTCCACCTGAAATTAAAGAATACACAATAAAAGTATTACTTGGTGGAATAAGTAGACCTGTAGGACAAGATGCAATATTTACTGCTGCAGAGAAAGCTGGATCATACCCTTCTTTTTTTTGAAGAGGTGACATTATTCCACCCATTGCAGCTCCCGCTGCAACTGCAGATCCCGAAATAGAGCCAAACATCATATTAGCTAACACGTTAACGTGAGCGAGTGAGCCTGGTAAACGACCTCCAAGTACTTTAGCAAATTCAATAAGTCGAATAGCAATACCTCCACGATTCATAATATTCCCTGCCAAAATAAAGAATGGAATAGCTAATAATGAGAAACTATCTAAACCTGATGCCATCTTTTGAGAAATTACTGCAATAGCAGAATCAAAAGGAATGGAAAGAGAAATCGTTAATAATGATGCCAATCCAATAGAAAATGAAATTGGTACACCAATAAATAGTAAAATAAAGAAACTAGAACATAGAACAATAACACTTGACCAATCCATTTTATTCACCTTTAACCATAATTTGAGATTGATTACTTGTGATGGTCTTGAGATTTTCATAAACATCACGTATTAAATAAATCAGCATAAAAAAGCCACTTAAAGGAATTGCAAAATAGATCAGCCCCATTTGGATACCAAGAACAGGCGAAAGCTGGCCATTGCTAAAAGTATCAAGTACTAAATTTATTCCACCATAGCACATAATAATTGCAGAGAAAGCAATACTAATAAGATTAATCACGAGAAATAAACGACTTTGATTAATTGGTGAGTTTTCTAATTTAATAGCGAGAAGATCGATAGCTAAATGCTTCTTTTTACCTAAAGCATAGGCTGCACCAACAAGACCAACCCAAATAAATAAAAATCGGGCAATTTCATCAGTATAAGTACTTGGTGCATTAAGAATATAGCGAGACATAACTTGCCATACAACACAACATACTAGGAATGAACTTAATACAACACATAATGTAGAAAGTATTTTGTCCATTATTAAGATGAATCTATTCATCGTGCTAGCCTCCTATAGAGTTTTTATTATAAAATGGTTTACCAATTATCTTTAACTTTTCTTTTTTTGCAAATTTTTTTTATTAAATTCGTGATCTGGATCACCAATTTAAAAAAATTGGATTGACCACTTTTAAAATATTTGCAATATTACAAAATAACGACATCAAATGCTGTTGGTCGCTAACATTATTATTTATAAAATTCTTAATATATGTATGGAGATTTTTATGCGTACTAAGAAAAACCTACTTGCTTTTGCTTTAACTATTGCTCTTTCTGCAGGTGTATCGCTTTCAGCATCAGCGAAAACAACATTGAAATTAAGTCACAATAATGACAAAACCCACCCTGTTCATATTTCGATGCAATATATGGCTGATGAAGTTAAAAAATTAACAAATGGTGAAGTAATAATCCGCATTTATCCTAATAGTCAATTAGGAACCCAGCGAGAATCAATGGAATTACTCCAAGCTGGATCCTTAGATATGGCTAAATCAAATGCTAGTGAATTAGAAGCATTTGAACCATCCTACGGTGCATTCAATATTCCATATTTATTCCACGATGTAGATCATTATTACAAAGTATTAACAGACAAAGATATCGGACAAAAAATTCTTGATGCCTCTAAAGATAAAGGTTTTATCGGTTTAACTTACTATGATGGCGGCGCTCGTAGTTTTTATGCGGCTAAACCAATTAAATCTCCTGAAGATTTAAAAGGTATGAAAATTCGTGTTCAGCCAAGTCCAACGGCTGTTGAAATGATTAAATTAATGGGAGCATCTCCAACTCCTTTAGCTTATGGAGAACTCTACACTGCCTTACAACAGAAAGTAGTAGATGGGGCTGAAAATAATCAAACAGCACTAACTCTAGCTCGTCATGGTGAAGTGGCTAAATTCTATAGTGAAGATGAACACACTATGATTCCAGATGTATTAGTTATCGGTCAAAAATCTTGGGATAAACTTACTCCAGAACAGCAAAAAGCACTAAAAAAAGCCGCTGACGATTCAATGATGTATCATAAAGATTTATGGCAAAAAATGATTGCTGAAACCACACAAGAGGCAAAAGATAAACTAGGTGTTGAATTTGTGAAAGTAGATAAAACTCCGTTTATTGAAGCAACAAAGTCAATGCATGATGTAGCGAAACAAAATCCTGTTCTTAAAGACTATATTGAAAAAATTGATTCATTAGCAACAAAATAATATTAGCGGAAAAGGATACGGAATTCCGTATCCTTTTTCTATTTAAGAGGGTTTTATGAAAAAAATTGCACTCATTGGTGAATGCATGATTGAACTAAATGGTAAACCATTTGGGAATATGTGGCAAAGCTATGGTGGGGATACTTTAAATACAGCGACATACTTATCTCGTATAAGTAAAAAAGAAGACGTTTCTATTCATTATGTTTCAGCTTTAGGTACTGACAAATTAAGCTATGAAATGTTAACCCATTGGCAAAATGATGGAATAAATACAGATTGTGTTTTACTTGATTCAAAACATCAACCAGGCTTGTATTTGATTCAACTTGATGAAAAGGGGGAAAGAACATTCCTATATTGGAGAAATGATTCTGCTGCTCGGTATCTTCTCTCAAATTCTAATTTTTCTGATATTGTTAATCAATTAAAAAAAATGGATATGATCTACTTAAGTGGTATTTCTCTTGCTATTTTACCTAAAAATGACCGCACTTTATTGATTAAAATTTTAGAAAACCTACACCAAAAAGGAATTGAAATTGTCTTTGATAGTAACTTTCGTCCTAAACTTTGGGAAAATTTACAAGAAGCACAAGAATATTATAGACAACTATTACCTTTAGTTGATTTAGCTCTAGTTACATTAGATGATGAAAAAGCTCTATGGAATGACACAAACGAAGAAGAAACATTACACCGTTTAAAACAAATTGGCATTCCAAAAGTGATTTTAAAGTGCGGTCAAAATGGAGCTATTTTTTATGATAAAGATCAAAGAAAAACAGCTCAAGTTGCAACTCAAATTATTAATAATGTAATAGATACAACTTCTGCTGGCGACTCGTTTAATGCAGGTTTTTTACAAGGCTATTTAACAGGTAAATCATTAGAAATTTGTTGCCAACAAGGTAATAAACTTGCCGGAATAGTGATTCAACATAAAGGGGCAATTATTGATAAAACAGCCACTTCTTATCTTAAATCTGAATTTAATTAATGGAGGAATTTGTTATGAATATTGCAGCAAAACATAACTTAGAAAACAAACTTATTGTTATTACTGGTGCTGGTGGTGTACTTTGTGCATTCCTGGCAAAACAACTTGCAAAAACTAAAGCAAAAATAGCTTTATTAGATATAAATCTTGATGCAGCAAATATTGTTGCAGAAGAAATTAATCAGTCTGGCGGTATAGCAAAAGCCTATAAAGCTAACGTGTTAGAATTAGAAAATATTCAATCTGTTAGAAATCAAATATCTAAAGATTTTGGTACTTGTGATATTTTAATTAATGGTGCAGGTGGGAATAATCCAAAAGCAACAACTGATAATGAATTCCATCAATTTGACTTAAATGAAACAACCAAAACTTTCTTTGATTTAGATAAATCAGGTATTGAATTTGTTTTCAACCTTAACTATTTAGGTACCTTATTACCAACACAGGTCTTTGCTAAAGATATGCTTGGAAAACCAGGTGCAAATATCGTTAATATTTCTAGCATGAATGCTTTCACTCCATTAACAAAAATACCTGCTTATTCTGGTGCAAAAGCAGCTATCAGTAACTTTACGCAATGGCTGGCTGTTTACTTTTCTAAAGTTGGAATTCGATGTAATGCTATTGCTCCAGGTTTTTTGGTAAGTAATCAAAATCGTACATTACTTTTTGATGCTCAAGGTAATCCTACAGCTCGTGCTAATAAAATTTTAACTAATACACCTATGGGCCGTTTTGGTGAACCAGAAGAGCTATTAGGTGCATTACTTTTCTTAATAGATGAAGAGTATGCTAGCTTTGTGAATGGGGTGATTTTACCTGTTGATGGTGGTTTTTCTGCATACAGTGGAGTATAAGGAGACTTAATATGAAACTATTTATGGATGAAGATTTTTTGCTTTCAACTGATACAGCGAGAACACTCTATCATGACTATGCAAAAGCACAGCCTATTTTTGATTATCACTGTCATTTAAATCCAAAAGAAATAGCAGAAAACCGTCAATTTAAAGATTTAGCAGAAATTTGGTTAGAAGGTGATCATTATAAATGGCGAGCCTTACGTACGGCTGGTGTATCTGAAGATCTTATTACAGGTAAAACTGATAATTATCAAAAATATCTAGCTTGGGCAAAAACTGTTCCACTTTGTATTGGTAACCCTATTTATCACTGGACACATTTAGAATTACGTCGCCCATTTGGTATTAAAGATACATTATTTAATCCACAAAATGCGGAAAAAATTTGGAACAGATGCAATGAATTATTGCAGCAACCCGAATTTTCAGCACGTGGAATTATGCAACAAATGAATGTTAAATTAGTCGGAACAACAGACGATCCTATTGATGATTTACGCTATCATAAATCAATTCAAGCAGACAATTCATTTGATATTGATGTTGTCCCTAGTTGGCGACCTGATAAAGTATTAAAAATTGAATTACCTCAATTTAACGATTATATAAAACAACTAAGTGAAGTTTCTGATGTAGAAATTTATACATTTTCAGACTTACAAAAAGCATTATCAAAACGTCTTGAGTATTTTGACTTACATGGTTGTAAATCATCTGACCATGGGATGGAAATTGTTCGTTTTGCACCTATACCCGATGAAACTACATTAACTCAAATTTTGCAAAAACGTCTTCAAAATAAACAAATATTAGAACATGAAATAGCTCAATTTAGCACTGCAATTTTAGTTTGGTTGGCAGGTGAATATTGTAAACGTAAATGGGTGATGCAAATGCATATTGGTGCTATCCGTAATAATAACAGCAGAATGTTTTCTTTATTAGGTGCTGATAGTGGATTTGATTCTATTGGTGACCGAACTTATGCAGAACAGTTATCTCACTTGCTAGATGAAATGGATAAAACTAATCAACTTCCAAAAACCATTTTATATTGCTTAAATCCTCGTGATAATGAAATGATTGCTAGCATGATTGGTAATTTCCAAACAGGTGGCATTTCAGGAAAAATTCAATTTGGATCAGGTTGGTGGTTTAATGATCAAAAAGATGGTATGCAACGTCAGCTGCAACAACTATCTCAATTAAGTTTATTAAGTCAATTTGTTGGAATGCTTACTGATTCCCGTAGTTTTCTATCTTACACTCGTCATGAGTATTTTCGTAGAATTCTCTGTGAAATGATTGGTGAATGGGTAGAAAAAGGTGAAGTTCCAAATGACCTTAATTTATTAGGAAAAATGATTGAGAATATCTGCTTTAATAATGCAAAACATTACTTTAAATAGGAAAGTATCATGTCATTAACATTAAATGAAATTGAATCAAAACTTCGTAAGTTTAAGATTGTACCAGTTATAGCTCTAGATAACGAAAAAGACATTTTACCACTTGCAGACACATTAGCTGAAAATGGTTTACCTATAGCTGAAATTACTTTCAGATCCTCTTTTGCTGCAGAAGCTATTAAATTATTACGTCAAGAACGTCCAGATTTTCTCATTGCAGCTGGTACAGTTTTAACGCCTGAACAAGTTTTTCAAGCAAAAAATGCAGGTGCTGATTTCGTTGTAACTCCAGGATTTAACAAAAAAATTGTAAAATTATGTCAAGATTTAAATCTTCCAATAACACCTGGTATCAATAATCCAATGTCTATTGAAGCTGCATTAGAACTAGGTATTAATACCGTAAAATTTTTCCCTGCTGAAGCTTCTGGTGGTGTAAAAATGATTAAAGCATTATTAGGACCTTACAGCCAGTTAAAAATAATGCCAACAGGAGGAATTGATTTACAAAATGTTAAGGATTATCTTGCAATTCCAAATATATTGGCTTGTGGAGGTTCTTGGTTCGTTGATAAAAAATTAATTAATACTAAAAATTGGCAAGAAATAGGCCGTTTAACAGCAGAAGTTGTAAATTTGATTAGCTCGAGCTAAAAATTTTTATTTTTGCTGTTAGTGGCTTTTTACTCCAACAATTCATACAATAGTCAGTCAAGATGAGATAATTAAAATTTTAATAATTTATATCTATTTTATTACTGGATAACGTCATGAATTTACAAGACAATTTCGAGCAGCATACGCCTGATGCATAAGGCTATGTTTGTTTATTTGCAAGGGTTCGCGCGTTTTGGAAATGAAAAGCTACATAATAACCTACACTTATGTAGCTTTTATAGCTGAGGGGGCAAATTATCTCAGAGATGTTTGAGTGAAATACCCAATAGAATTGTCTATGATATCTGGGTATTTTGACCAATCAATGTTGAGTATAAACTTACTTTTACACTTTTCAAGACATCTATTCGTTTTTAGTCTTAAGTTTCTATTCACCTTTGTATCATCATCTACTTTAGCTTGTAGATACGATTTAACCGCTAGAGGAATACTTTTCTCCTCTTTTATATAAGGAAGGAAATCCTTAAATTGAGAGGCGATTTTATTTCTTCTATAAATGAGAATTCTACTGAATGGGTTTTCTAGCATTGAAACCTCCGATAGAAAAAGTGGTTGTTGATATGGCGGTTTTATTCTTAATTCTAAGCGAGTAATGCTCCGCTTAATATGTTCTCTCTTAACTATAAGGTTATTTTGGTAAACATCTTCAACTTCTTGAAATTTTAGTTTCTCATATACTAAAAGGTAAGAACTAGAACGTTGAGAACCAATAGCATAATTGTTCTTACAATCATCTTCGTTACCTAAGAAATTCCGCCCTGTTCTAGCATTAGGAATAGAGAAGTAATAATTTCTTAGAAATCGCTTGCTGTGTACATCAAGGGTAAGATCGATTCGAGTTACTCTACTAGTTTGTAACAGCATATCAATAACCTCTACCCCAATATGTTTCTTCAGCCATTTGATCACATTAGGTATGTCTCTATTTTTTGCATATTGTGGAGATAACTCAAATCTAACTCTAGGCTCATTAAGTTTTCTTGGGAAATCGTAAGATAATAGCAGATAAAAATCAGGATTTTTCATCGAAGTAATTTTTATACCACAGCGGTAATGTTTAACTTTTATACTACATATCTCATATTTTCCAGATCTAACCTGCTTTAACTTATCAAATTTTTTGTATACACCCCAGAATTCTTCAGCTGGTATTATTTTTGATACAAAAGATAGCTTATCAATTCCCATATAAATAGGGTATTTTTTGAAAGTACCTACACAGATAAAGTTATTCTTTCTATAAATAGCATTTCTGTTTACAAGAATGGTATTTTTCATAGCTAATTTCCTATTGAGTTGTTGTATTATTTAATAAATATGCTTGTAACGTGCTAATAGAGTGATTGGAACTTGAATTACATGCACATCCTCTATTTACAATCCATTCATCAATTTCCGTTTCTAACCACGCAACAGCTCTCAATGACAGTTTCTTTGGTGGTGGAAAATCAGATGTTTTGATTAGTCGGTATATAGTTGATTTGGATAACGTTGTTTTTGCCATTACTTGGCTTAGTTTGATTAGTTTCATAAAAACCTCATTTATTACCAAAAGGCGGAATTACCCTTTGCGAGGTTTCCTTTACAGAAGTGAATATTTAGCTATTTTTAGCTCTTAAACTGGCTGACAGTCAGTTATAAATAGCCTAAAATAACTGACTGTCAGTTTTATTAATTTAGTTGCTGACTGTCAGTTGGTTTAAGGAAGAAAAGTGAGTACGAATTTTATTGGACAAACAAGAAAGCAAAAGAGAAATTGTGAAGAGCAACAGCGTAGAAGGAAATCAATCAAGGAACGCTTTCCCAAGACGGTTACATTCCATACTTATGAGGATATTGATGAAAAAATAGCAAGAAGACAGATGAAGATAGCAAAAGCCTTTGAAATAGTAGGAGAAAAGATAAGACAAGCGGAAGTAAAATCTTTAGCTATTACTTATTATATTTATATTCACGCAAGAAAAGAAAAATTAAGAATATTGCGTCAAATCTATAGATATGCAGGTGAGGAAAATATGACTTTAGATAAATTACTTAAGTTGTTAGATAAAAATGTTCCCCTGAAAAAAGAGAAATGGAATCGAGAAATCCTACTTGCTTATTTATTCTTTAGGGATGAAAGAGATAAAAAATAGTGAACTAGGTAAAATTTCAGAGATTTTTACGCTATTTGTACCACAACTATCAAAAAGAACTAATTTTTCGTTATCGTAACTTTTTATCAAACTCCAATGATAGTTAGTCGAGAATAATACTATTGAGTTAGATTGGCTTTCTAGATGAGAAGATATAAGTAAGGGAATTTTTGAGTGTCTTCTTATGTTAGGGTAGTCTATTCTTATTTGCTTATGTATTTTAGCGGTATGATTTAATAAATACTTCATTTGGTGAAGATCCAATCCACTCGTGAGTAGATCATAAATACCCCAGTTATTCATATAAGCTAAAAGTAGCTCGTGAAATAATGGTTTTCGCTTAATTTTCTTATTTGATACGAAATAGACTGCATTTACTATGCTATAAATTCCGCATAAACAGTCTAATTCCCCCTGTTGCAATGCTTTCATGCAAAATAAAAATATGTTTATATATCAATATTTTAACATATTTTTTAGCATCTACAAAATAGTCTCAAGGAAGACTAAAAGACCACGTTTTTTGTCCGCACTTAACCTATCTAAATGAGCATAAAGTCTATTTCTAATACGATCTTCTGAAACAGGAATAAATTTCTGTTTATCATTAATTTTTTGATCTGATATGCAATCTATAAAAAACCAGCTAATTTCGGTATTCAATGCTGCGGCAATTTCGACTAGATGTGCAACATTAATCTTATTTTCACCTCGCTCATAACGAGAAAGTTGCTGTTGTGCGATGCCAATTTGCTCCGATAGCACGGAGGCACTTAATCCAAGCTCTTTACGCTTTTGCTGAATCCGCTTTCCTATCAATCTATCGGTTTCTGTTACTGAAAGTTTCGACATTATCTAGCCTTAAAATCATCTTTTATAGCTATTTTGTAACTGTTTTACTCCTTTAAAAATATCGGTTATAGTATATTTTACGAATATCACCTATTTAAGGATTTTGTTATGAAGCATTCTTTTACACTTATTCATTGGTATGGACCTTTTGAGCTTTCTGAAGTGATTGAATCAGATTGGGGAAAAGAGAGCGGGCTCTATTTGTTTACAGGAAAACAAAAAGATGAGACTGAGAGCCAAATTCAATACTGCGGTATTTCGGAACAGTCCTATGCATCCCGATTTAAAACTCATCATAAACACTGGAAAATTGATAGTGAGCGAGAGGTTTGGTTAGGGATTATTGAATCTACACCTTACCCTCATATGAATGGAGCTTATTTAGCCTATTTGAAAGAGCCTGAGCGCTTACTTACCTATTATTTACAAGCTCCATTAAATGAGAAAAATCGTATTTTGAAACCACGACCAATGACAGTAATCAACTATTGGTTTACAAAAGATAAAGAACTTAGAAGAAAAAATGTTCACGTAGCTCAGCAAGGTATGCACAGTGTCATTTCTTGGGATGGTGAAAACTGGCATTTAGGTGATCTTAAAATTGTTTCAGATGAAGAGGAATAACCAGCTATGCAATTAGATGATTTTAATATTACTGCTGAATATATGGAATATTCAGATAGTAGTAATAAATCCGAATGGGGGGAACCACTACCTTGCTGGATTAAGTATGAAAGTGAATCTAAAGAATTAAGTATTAAGTTTGAATATGAACAAGAGGGAAAGCCTAATACTTATGTTTGGTTTAAAGGCATAGTAGATATGCTCACTTATCCTTGTTCAGTAGAGCTAAGATCAAATAAACCTAATGTTACAGAAGAATCAATGTTGTTAGAAATAATAAATGATGGTGAAAATTGGTACTTTGAGGGAGTAGTTTATGATCCTTATACAGAAAAGATTGATGGTGTATTAGTCAATAGAATTGCTGAACGAATGATCTATATCAATCAAGTTGATCCTGATGAAAGCGATCTTGACTTTTAATTAATAACCCAGAGGCTTTTATGTTTTCAGATAATTTGTTATTTCCGACAGATTTATTGGATAGACATTATAATGTGAAATTGCCAGATATGAAGAAAGCGTTATCTATGTTTGGAATCACAAATGCAAATATTAGCTACTCTATTGGCCCGGTGGTAATAACTTACTATATCAAATTAGAATTTGATCGCTTAGAAAAGGAAAGTATCAATCAAATTTCTGATCCGACAAAATGGGCTAAAATATTGAATGTTCGTGCAGTAAGAATGATTCCGAGTGAATTTGGCATACTATCTTTGGAAATTCCACATAATAATCACCATACAATTTCACTTAAAGAGGTGATTGGTTCCGAGGTTTTTATTAATAGCAATGATAAGTTACCGATCGCTTTAGGTGTAAATCCAGAGGGCAATCCTGTAGTAATTGATTTAGCCAAGACACCTCATCTTTTGATTGGGGGAGGTACAGGAGCAGGAAAATCAGTCTGTATTAATACTATTCTTATCAGTCTATTATCAAGATTTGATGAAAAACAACTTAAATTGATATTAATTGCTCCGAAGATCGTTGAATTATCACCTTATAATGATATTCCTCACCTCATTACACCTGTTATCACTGATATGAAAAAAGCCGTGCAAGCCTTAAAATGGTGCGTAGATGAAATAGAACGCCGCTATCAGCTTTTATCATTATGGGAAGTACGCAATATCGAAAGTTATAATCAGAAAATTACTCGTTTAAATGTGGAAGGAATCGCTAAAGAAGCATTTACTCCATTAAATTATTTTGTTGTCGTGGTTGATGAGTTTTCCGATTTAATGATGGCTAGTGGTAAACATATTGAAGAATATATTATGCATATAGCCCAAAAAGCACGGGCTGTAGGGATTCATTTAATTTTAACTACACAACATTTTACTACTGATGTTATTACAGGCGTAATTAAAGCTAATATTCCTAGCCGTATAGCATTTACAACGACTACTGAAGGCGATTCTCGAGCTATTCTTGGTGAGCGTGGAGCAGAAACCTTATTAGGCTCTGGAGATATGCTATATGCTGAAGCTGGCTCTCCTGATTTAACAAGAATTCATGGTGCATTTGTCAGTGATGAAGAAATTACAGCTATTACAGATTTTTTGCGTATATGTGGAAAATCTCAACAATATCCAGAAAATATCTTCACTGAAGAGGTATTTTCGCCAGTTAAGACTGAGCTTGATCCCTTATTTGATATTGTGCGTAAATGGGTAATTGAAACTCAAACTATTTCAATATCAGCAATTCAACGCAAATTTAACCTTAGCTTTAGTCGAGCCGCTCACATTATGGATCAGCTTGAAACAGAAGGTATTGTATCTGAGCTATCAAAATTGGGAAAACGGCAGTTACTCATAACAGAAAATTAAAGAATAGGCAGGGAACTGCCTATTTTTGTTCTGTTAGTAAATCATCTAGGTAATCAGCCCATTTTTGTAACCAAATTTTACATTCTTTATCGTAAGTATGTAGATTATAAGTGCCTTCAATTCCTTTCTTAGAATGTCCTAGAATAGCCTCGCCAACTTCATTCGGGCACCCCAATCTCGCCAAACCTGTTCGAACTGTTCTACGCAGATCGTGTGGCGACCAATGTTCAATGTCTAACATTGCCCCACTTTTTCTAAGTATCCAAGTTCTTTCGGTAAGGTATTTTTGTTGGATAGGCTTTTCTTGTAATCGCATTTGAAATAAGTATTTTGTTGAACGATCAAATGTTTTAAGAAGATCTACTGTTTGATTAGATAGCTGAACATAGCGAGATGTGCCAGTTTTAGTTTCTCGAAGAAAAATTGTCTTCATTTCTAAATCAATATCATCCCAAGCAATAGCGCAAATTTCCCCTGTTCGACAGCCTGTGAGTAATGTAAGTAGAAATACGTTTTGGATTTTTTCTGTTAGTCTTGATGTTTTCAGCCATTTTAGGAATATCCCTAATTCACGGTGATCAAATGCTCTAGTTCCTTTGTTATTAGTGAGTTTAATGGTTGTCATTTTTAACGTTTCTTTTGCTAATAATGCAGGGTTTACAAAATTTTCATCAAATTTATCTAGTCCAATAGCAAAACGATATGCCGCAGTCCACTCTCTAAGAACACTTCCTGCTTGTACGCTTGCACCTCGATTGTTCACGATATTTGTAATATGTTCGGCGATTTCTTTTCTTGTCATAGAAGAGGCTAATCTATCGCCAAATGGAATGACTACATCATTGTATAAAGTTCGTCTAACTTCATCTTGCCCTTTAGGTTTTCTTGCTCCAACTATTAAACGACCATTTTCACTATAGTGATCTTCAATATATTGCGATAAGTAAAGTTCAACAAGATCTTTGACATAAAAGAGTTTCTGGCTTTCTTTTTGAGCTTGCTCTTTTTTAAATTCTTTTAATTCGGTTGCAGGACAGCGACCAGCTAAACGAATATGTTTTAGCTCTTTTAGCTGCTTTCTTGCCTCTGCTAGGCTAGTTTGAGGAAATGAGCCTATTTTTACTTGAGTTAGCTTTTTAGTTATCGGGCTAGAATATCTATAAAAAAATGTTTTTATACCAGTTTTACCACAAGTTACCCTTAGACCTGAATACTCACCAATATCAGCTTTATCAAAATCTTTAGGCTTCATCATTTCAATAGTTTTCGTAGTTAATGGCTTTTTCATAGCATTACTCATAAAATATTCCGATAAATTCCATTTTTTGCTATATGTATATTATACTATAAGCTATAAAAACCTACAAAAAAACCTACATTTTAGTATAGGATTTAGTGAGTCTTCATAAAACCTAATGAAACTACTAAATACAATAAATTTTATATATATTGTTTAAAATCAATATATTAAAAGGATTAAATAGATGATTTTTGAAGAGAATTTCCAACAACATACGCCAATGATGCAGCAATATCTCAAGTTAAAAGCAGAAAATCCTGACATTTTGTTATTTTATAGAATGGGGGATTTTTACGAGCTTTTTTATGATGATGCAAAAAAAGCGGCAGCGTTGTTAGATATTTCTTTAACGAAACGTGGACAATCAGCAGGTAATCCAATACCCATGGCTGGCGTACCTTATCATGCGGTAGAAGGCTATTTAGCAAAATTAGTACAATTAGGTGAACCTGTAGCTATTTGTGAGCAAGTGGGTGATCCTGCTACATCAAAAGGGCCGGTTGAACGCAAAATTGTACGAATTGTGACACCAGGTACGGTAAGTGATGAAGCGCTTTTACCAGAACGCCAAGATAACTTAATTGTGGCGATTTATCAGGAAAAAGAAAAATTTGGTCTAGCCACATTAGACATGACATCTGGACGCTTTCAGCTTTGTGAACCTCATTCAAAAGAAGCCTTGCAAGCTGAATTACAGCGTATTAATCCCGTAGAATTACTTTATTGTGAAGATTTTACCGAAATGGCCATTATCGAACATTATAAAGGCCTACGTCGTCGTCCTATTTGGGAATTTGAACTCAGTACGGCGATTTCAGAACTTAACCGTCAATTTGGTACAAAAGATTTACGTGCATTTGGTGTAGAAAAATCACCTCTTGGCTTGGCAGCAGCAGGCTGTTTATTGCAATATGCAAAAGAAACACAACGTGCTTCTCTGCCACACATTCAAAGCATCAGTGTCATTCAAAATAACGATAATATTCAATTAGATGCTGCAACACGCCGAAATTTAGAACTCACTCAAAACCTTGCGGGTGGCACAGAAAACACGCTGGCTTCGGTATTAGATAAATGTGTTACACCAATGGGTAGCCGTTTATTAAAACGTTGGATTCATCAACCTATCCGTCAAACAGACATTCTATTAAAACGCCAAAAAACGATTGGTGAAATTATTGAGCAAGACTTATATCACGAATTGCAGCCTTATTTGCAACAAGTAGGCGATATGGAACGTATTCTTGCCCGTGTAGCACTGCGTTCTGCACGTCCTCGCGATCTCACACGTTTACGTACTGCATTAGAACAAATTGAACCGATAAAATCGCTGATTCATACAAAAACATCATCAAATTTGACCGCACTTTCCGCGCAAATCGATGATTTTTCCGCGCAAATCGAGCTACTTCAAAAAGCAATTATTGAAACTCCTCCATTATTAATTCGCGATGGTGGCGTTATTGCTGAAGGCTATAATACCGAATTAGATGAATGGCGAACCCTTTCAGCTGGTGCAACACAATATTTAGAAAATTTAGAACAACGCGAACGGGAAAGTACAGGTATTGATACCTTAAAAATTGGCTTTAATGCGGTGCATGGTTATTACATTCAAATTAGTCAAGGGCAAGCTCATAAAGCACCGATTCATTATGTTCGTCGTCAAACTTTAAAAAATGCCGAACGCTACATTATTCCTGAATTAAAAGAATATGAAGATAAGGTTTTAAAATCAAAAGGGGCGGCGCTTGCTTTAGAAAAGCAACTTTATGATGAATTATTTGATCTATTGTTGCCACATTTAGGTCAATTACAGTTAGCGAGCTTAGCATTGTCTGAATTGGATGTGTTAGTTAACCTCGCAGAACGAGCCGAAACCTTAAATTATGTAGCACCACAATTTAGCGATGAAATTGGCGTAAAAATTGAAAATGGTCGCCATCCTGTCGTGGAACAAGTCTTAAAAGACCCCTTTATTGCTAACCCTGTTAATCTCAATCAGCAACGTCATTTGCTGATTATTACTGGCCCAAATATGGGCGGTAAAAGTACCTATATGCGTCAAACAGCTTTAATTACGTTAATGGCTTATATAGGCAGCTTTGTGCCAGCTGATAGCGCGGTTATTGGGCAAATTGATCGTATTTTTACTCGAATTGGCGCCTCTGATGATTTAGCCTCTGGTCGTTCTACGTTTATGGTAGAAATGACCGAAATGGCGAATATTCTTCATCAAGCCACTTCACAAAGTTTAGTTCTTATTGATGAAATTGGACGCGGGACATCTACTTATGATGGGCTTTCTTTAGCTTGGGCTTGTGCCGAATGGTTGGCGAAGAAAACTCGTTCACTTACGTTATTTGCGACCCATTATTTTGAACTCACGGCACTACCAGAACAAATTGAAGGCATTGCCAATATTCATTTAGATGCATTAGAACATAACAATACCATCGCCTTTATGCACGCGGTTCAAGACGGTGCGGCAAGTAAAAGTTATGGTCTTGCTGTTGCAGCATTGGCTGGTGTACCACAATCGGTCATTAAACTGGCGAAGCAAAAATTACATCAGTTAGAAAAATTATCGGCACAAAATGGTGATCAACAAATTCAACATTTAAGAGCGTTAAATCAACATCAAGGTGAATTGGCTTTTGAAGCGGAGCCTGATGCTTTACGCGAAGCCATTGAGCAGCTTGATCCCGATGAATTAAGTCCAAAACAAGCCTTAGCTTATCTGTATCAATTGAAGAAAATGCTGTAAGAAATAAAAAGAGCGGTCAAAAAATTCATTGTTTTTTATGACCGCTCTTTTATTTTCACTAATTTCTTAAAATCTCATAGATTTCAGAATCTTTTCTATCGAGATAATGGATGGATTGGATTTTACGAATAGTGCGTGATTTACCACGGATTAATAAAGTTTCTGTGGTGGCCAAGTTACCACGACGAGAAATCCCTTTAAGCAATTCACCGTGCGTAATTCCCGTTGCAGCAAAAACAAGGTTATCATCACGTACTAAATCTTCTAATTTTAAGATTTCATTGACCTTCACACCTAAGGCTTCACAACGTTGAACTTCTTCAGCGGCAATTTTACAGTTTTCTTCTGTATTGCCTTTCACTTCATTACGTGGAATAAGACGAGCTTGCATATCCCCACCTAATGCACGAATTGCAGCAGCAGCTGCCACACCTTCAGGCGCACCGCCAATACCATAAACCATATCCACTTCAGCATCCGGTAAACAGCATAAAACCGAAGCCGCCACATCACCATCTGGAATAGCCATCACGCGAATACCAAGATTATGCATTTGTTTAATCACTTCATCATGACGTGGTTTAGCGAGCACCATCACGGTTAAATCTGATAATGATTTACCTAAACGAGAAGCCACACGACGAAGGTTTTGTTCAATCGGTAAACTTAAATCGATCATGCCTTTCACTTCAGGGCCGACGACCAATTTTTCCATATACATATCGGGTGCTTTTAAGAAGGTACGTTTACCACCAGCTGCCAACACAGAAATGGCATTTGATTGGCCCATTGCGGTCATTCTTGTGCCATCAATCGGATCAACCGCAATAGAAACGAGTTCACCATTACCTGAGCCCACTTTTTCGCCAATATAAAGCATTGGTGCTTCGTCAATTTCCCCTTCACCAATCACAATTTCACCGTCCATATGGATTAAATTCAGCATATAACGCATGGCTTTGACTGCTGCCTCATCTGCCGCATTTTTATTACCACGACCAAGCCAAGTATAAGCTGCTAATGCTGCCGCTTCGGTTACTCTTGAAAATTCAATAGCTAATGCACGATTCATTTTTCTCTCCCAATGCAAAAAGTCTCGTTATTTTATCACTAAGCAAACGTTTGCATAATAAATTTTGACAAGAGGCTTTTAAAAATAGGATTAAGTGGGTAGAATAAAGCCGTTTCGGACTTATTTTAAAAAAGGAAATCACTATGTCTTTAGAAATTTTAGATCAGCTTGAAGAAAAAATTAGACAAGCAGTAGAAACCATTCAATTACTTCAACTTGAAGTGGAAGAATTAAAAGAACAAAAAAATCAATCTCAACAAGCGGTAGAAGCGTTGCAACATGAAAACGAGCAACTTAGAAATGAACACCGCAACTGGCAAGAACACATTCGTTCATTGTTGGGTAAATTCGACAACGTATAATGACTATAAAGGCTTAGAAAATCTAAGCCTTTTTTCTTATAGGAAACAATATGAATATTTGCGTGATTTCAGGTAGCACATTAGGTAGCGCTGAATATGTGGCGGAGCATTTAGAAGAGGTGTTAAAAACACAAGATTTTTCTACCGTACTTTTCCATGGTCCAGAACTTGATGATGTGATTGATGAAAATATTTGGTTGATTGTCACTTCAACACATGGCGCAGGTGAATTGCCTGATAATTTGAAACCACTCTTTGAACAAATTGCGGCATCAGATAAAGATTTATCTTCCCTCCGCTTTGCCGTTGTAGGCTTAGGTAATTCAGATTACGATACATTCTGCCATGCCGTGAATAAAGTCGAAACACAATTGAGTGAAAAAAGTGCGGTCAAAATTTGTGAGAGTTTAAAAATTGATGTCTTACATATTGATGATCAAGAGCAATTTGCTGAAGATTGGCTACCACAATTTATTCATGCACTTTAGTCATAATAAAGCGATAATTTGAGTTATCGCTTTTTCTTTATCCATTATCCAAAAAAATTACCTGTGGATAACTTTAATAAAACCTGTCAAAAACTTGTTCTTTTCCACTGAGTAAATATGATGATTGTTTTAACTGTGGATAAAATTGAAGGTTATCCACAAGAAAAAGCCTCCAAATTGATGACATTTCAACACAGTCTAAAATGATCTAACTTCTTCATTTAAAAAAGGAAAAGGATCTTATTCACAAAGTAAAAGGATCCTAATAGTAACAATAATAAGATCTTTATATATAAATAGATCTTATCTTTATTACCTCTCAATCTTCTCTCATCACAGATTGAATTCTTACTTTCAAGCACACGTAATTTTCAGTAGAATAACGCCTATTTTTAGATCGAAGATCAAATTGAAGACGAAGAGAGAGATATGTTTTACACCGAAAATTATGATGTGATCGTTGTTGGTGGCGGTCATGCCGGTACAGAAGCCGCATTGGCACCAGCACGCATGGGATTAAAAACCCTGTTATTGACACATAATGTTGATACCCTTGGACAAATGTCATGTAACCCTGCTATTGGTGGTATTGGTAAAGGCCATTTAGTGAAAGAAGTGGATGCTATGGGCGGCTTAATGGCGCATGCTGCAGATAAGGCGGGTATTCAATTTCGTACTTTAAACAGCAGTAAAGGGCCTGCTGTACGTGCAACTCGTGCTCAAGCTGACCGTGTGTTATATCGTCAAGCGGTACGCATCGCACTAGAGAATCAACCAAATTTAGATATTTTCCAGCAAGAAGTAACCGATATTTTAATTGAGCAAGATCGAGTTTGTGGTGTGGAAACTAAAATGGGGCTTAAATTCCGTGCTAAATCGGTTATTTTAACTGCCGGTACTTTCTTAGCTGGTAAGATCCACATTGGTTTAGATAACTATGAAGGCGGTCGTGCAGGTGATCCGGCATCTGTTACACTTTCTCATCGTTTACGTGATTTGAATTTACGTGTAGATCGTTTGAAAACGGGTACACCACCACGTATTGATGCACGTACAATCAATTTTGATATTTTAGCTAAACAGCATGGTGATGAGGTGTTGCCTGTATTATCTTTTATGGGATCAGTGGATGATCACCCTCAACAAATTCCTTGTTATATCACCCATACCAATGAGCAAACCCATGAAGTGATCCGTAATAACTTGGATCGCAGTCCAATGTATACTGGTGTGATTGAAGGGATTGGTCCACGTTATTGTCCATCCATTGAAGATAAAGTGATGCGTTTTGCAGATCGTAATTCACATCAAATTTATTTGGAACCGGAAGGCTTAACCAGTAATGAAGTGTATCCAAACGGGATCTCTACTAGTTTGCCGTTTGACGTACAAATGGGCATTGTGAATTCCATGAAAGGTTTGGAAAAAGCGCGCATCATTAAACCGGGTTATGCCATTGAATATGATTATTTTGATCCGCGTGATTTAAAACCAACGTTAGAAACTAAATCGATTTCGGGTTTATTCTTTGCCGGTCAAATTAACGGTACAACGGGTTATGAAGAAGCGGCGGCACAAGGTTTATTGGCAGGGATTAACGCAGGACTTTACGTACAAGAGAAAGAAGCATGGTATCCACGTCGCGATCAATCTTATACAGGCGTATTGGTGGATGATCTTTGTACACTTGGTACCAAAGAACCATATCGCGTATTTACTTCTCGTGCTGAATACCGTTTGTTATTACGTGAAGATAATGCGGATATTCGTTTAACGCCAATAGCCCATGAATTAGGTTTGATTGATGAGGCTCGTTGGGCGCGCTTTAATCAAAAAATGGAAAATATTGAACAAGAACGCCAACGCTTACGCAGCATTTGGTTGCATCCGCGTTCTGAATATTTAGAAGAAGCCAATAAAGTACTTGGTAGTCCACTTGTGCGTGAAGCCAACGGTGAAGATTTATTACGCCGTCCAGAAATGACCTACGATATTTTGACTTCTTTAACGCCATATCAACCGGCAATGGAAGATAGAGAAGCCGTAGAACAAGTGGAAATTGCTATTAAGTATCAAGGCTATATTGAGCATCAACAAGAAGAAATTGAAAAACAAAAACGTCACGAAAATACGGCTATTCCGGCTAACTTTGATTACAGCAAAGTGTCTGGTTTATCTAATGAAGTACGTGCGAAATTGGAACAGCATCGTCCGATTTCCATTGGTCAAGCAAGCCGAATTTCAGGCGTTACTCCTGCAGCAATTTCAATTATTCTGGTGAATTTGAAAAAACAAGGCATGCTAAAACGTGGGGAGTAAACTTCTCAGGTATTGAAAGCAAAAGTGCGGTGAATTTTCATCGCACTTTTTTATATTACAAATTAAAAAATATGTAATGAGTAGGCTAAATTTTTGCTGAAATAAAAACACTAAGGATTTTAACCGCACTTTCAAGTAGAATGACGACAAACAGACAAGATAGATAGAAAAATGAAAGCAAAACTCGAAAATTTACTGGCTCAAGCTGAAATTCAATTAACCGATCTACAAAAAGATCAACTGATCCAGTTAGTACAATTACTCAATAAATGGAATAAAGCCTATAACTTAACCTCTGTGCGTGATCCACAGGAAATGTTAGTGAAACATATCTTGGATAGTATTGTTGTTAGTCCTTATTTACAAGGGGATCGTTTTATTGATGTAGGAACCGGTCCAGGCTTGCCAGGCCTGCCTTTAGCCATTATTAATCCTACCAAGCAATTTGTCTTGTTAGATAGTTTAGGTAAGCGTATTAGCTTTATTCGAAATGCAGTACGTGAGTTAGGACTAACAAATGTAGAACCTGTTCTTAGCCGCGTTGAGGAATACCAACCTGAACAAAAATTCGACGGTGTATTAAGTCGTGCATTTGCTTCGTTAAAAGATATGACAGATTGGTGTCATCATTTGCCAAAGAAAGATGGATATTTTTATGCCTTGAAAGGCATTTATCACGAAGATGAAGTTCAAGAATTAGACAAAAAATTCGAAGTAAAAGACGTAATAACTTTACATGTTCCTGAGCTTGTAGGTGAACGACATTTAATCGTTTTACGATAAAACACACTTTTTTTGTGACGATTTTGTGAATATTTTTTTAAAAGTGTGATTTGTTTAACATTTTTTAGTGGTTTAAAAGTTGAAACTCTTTGTAGCACGGGTATAATTAGATGGTTTTTGTATTTTAAAAAAATAAGATAATGTCTAAGGTTTTAACACAGGCTAAAAATCGATATCAAAAGGCGATAATCATTGAGTCGGTTTGTCTTGTTGTTTTTGGGGTATTCCTTGCAATTTGGCAAGGTGAAAGTGCGGTAGATTTCAGTTTAGGATTTATCAGTGCTTTTGTACCATTTTGTGCTTTTGCTTATATTGTTTTTTTTCGCAAACAAGATTTTTCAACAAAATTAAAGGCATTTTATCTTGCTGAAGTAGTTAAGTTTCTATTCACTATTTTGTTGGTTATAACCTTTTTTAAATGGTTTGAAATTACTAATTTTTTACTGTTTTTTAGCGGTTTTATGGTGGCATTATTATTGAATAATTTGCTTCCTTTTTTGTTTAGATAAAACAGCATCCATTTTATTATTTTTTATACAGGGTATTTATTATGTCAGGACAAACCTCGATTGAGTATATCCAGCACCATTTGACTTACCTAACCACAGGGGAAGGATTTTGGACCTTTAATTTAGATACATTTTTCTTTTCTATCGTTTGCGGTTTAGTTTTTATTGGTATTTTTTATAAAGTAGCTAAAAAAACGACAACCGGTGTTCCAGGAAAATTGCAGTGTGCAGTTGAAATGGCTGTAGAATGGATAGATGGTGTCGTTCGTGAAAACTATCATGGAAAACGAGGGGTTATTGCGCCATTAGCATTAACTATCTTCGTTTGGGTGTTTATCATGAATGCAATTGACCTTGTACCTGTTGATTACATCCCTCAACTTTTTGCTTTAATTAGCGGAGATCATCATATTCCTGTACGTGCCGTGCCTACTACAGATATGAACATGACCTTCGCAATGTCTATTTCTGTATTTATTCTAATTCTGTTTTATACCGTGAAATCTAAAGGTATTACAGGATTGGTTAAAGAATATACGTTACATCCTTTTAATCATTGGGCTTTTATTCCCGTAAACTTACTATTAGAGTCTGTTACTTTAATTTCAAAACCAGTCTCTCTTGCTTTACGTTTGTTCGGTAATATGTATGCTGGTGAGTTGATTTTCATTCTTATCGCAGTGATGTATTCAGCTAATGCTTTCGTTGCTGCTATGGGAGTGCCATTGCATTTAGTTTGGGCTATATTCCATATTTTGGTTATAACGTTGCAAGCCTTTGTTTTCATGATGTTAACTGTTGTTTATCTCAGTATCGCTTATAACAAAGCCGAACATTAATTAACTTTTTTATTAACAAACCGGGCGAAAGCCTTAACTCAACTTGGAGAAATCTTATGGAAACTGTAATTAGTGCAACAATTATTGCATCTGCGATTATGCTTGCTTTTGCTGCTTTAGGTACTGCAATTGGCTTCGGTCTTTTAGGTGGTAAATACCTAGAATCTGCAGCTCGCCAACCTGAATTAGCTAACTCACTACTTACAAAAATGTTTATCGTTGCAGGTCTATTGGATGCGATTGCTATGATTGCAGTTGGTATCGGCTTGTACTTTGCATTTGCAAACCCATTTGCCTCATTATTAGGTTAATAAACAACAAACAGCCTATTAAAGAAGGGGGTATGTTGTGAATATTAATGCAACATTAATTGGCCAAACTATAGCATTTATCATCTTTGTATGGTTTTGTGTTAAATATGTATGGCCACCAATTATTAAAGCAATTGAGGAACGTCAGAGCCAAATTGCGAACGCGTTAGCGTCAGCTGAAGCAGCGAAAAAAGAGCAAGCAGATACTAAAAATCTTGTGGAACAAGAACTTTTATCTGCAAAAGTACAAGCTCAAGAGATTTTAGATGCTGCGAATAAACGTCGCAATGAAGTGTTAGACGAAGTGAAGGCAGAAGCCGAAGAACTGAAAGCAAAAATTATTGCTCAAGGTTATGCTGAAGTAGAAGCAGAACGTAAACGTGTTCAAGAAGAATTACGTGTTAAAGTGGCTTCATTAGCAGTGGCTGGTGCTGAGAAAATTGTGGGTCGTTCTATTGACGAAGCGGCAAACAATGACATTATTGATAAATTAGTTGCAGAGTTATAAGAGGCTTAGCTTATGTCAGAATTAACTACAATAGCTCGCCCTTATGCAAAAGCTGCATTCGACTTTGCCATTGAACAAAGTGCGGTCGAAAAATGGACTGAAATGTTAGGTTTCGCTGCTGCCGTAGCTGAAGATGAAACGGTAAAAGCTTACTTAAGTAGTTCTCTTTCTGCACAGAAATTAGCTAATACAGTAATTTCTATTTGTGGCGAACAATTGGATCAATATGGGCAAAATCTTATTCGGTTAATGGCTGAAAATAAGCGTTTGAGTGCGATTTCTACCGTGTTTGAAGAATTTAAACATTATGTAGAAGAACACCAAGCTATTGCAGAAGTTGAAGTAACTTCCGCACAACCATTGAATGCAACACAAATCGAAAAAATTGCAGCTGCAATGGAAAAGAGATTAGCTCGCAAAGTAAAATTAAATTGCAATGTAGATAACTCACTGATTGCCGGTGTGGTTATTCGTACTGAAGACTTTGTGATTGACGGAAGTAGCCGTGGGCAACTTGCTCGTCTCGCAAACGAGTTGCAATTATAAGAGGAATACAAGATGCAACTAAATTCAACTGAAATTAGTGAATTGATTAAAAAACGCATCGCTCAATTCGACGTGGTGAGCGAAGCCCGTAATACAGGGACAATTGTTTCTGTAAGTGATGGGATTATTCGTGTTCACGGTTTAAGCGATGTGATGCAAGGTGAAATGATCGCCTTACCAGGCAACCGTTACGCAATGGCACTTAACCTTGAACGTGATTCTGTTGGTGCGGTAGTAATGGGTCCTTACGCAGACTTAGCAGAAGGTATGGAAGTACAATGTACTGGCCGTATCCTTGAAGTACCAGTTGGTCGTGGTTTATTAGGGCGTGTGGTAAACACACTTGGTCAACCAATAGATGGCAAAGGCGAAATTGAAAACGATGGTTTCTCTCCTGTTGAAGTTATTGCGCCAGGTGTTATCGATCGTAAATCTGTTGATCAACCAGTACAAACTGGTTATAAAGCGGTTGACTCAATGGTTCCAATCGGTCGTGGTCAACGTGAGTTAATTATCGGTGACCGTCAAACAGGTAAAACAGCATTAGCAATCGATGCAATCATCAACCAACGTGATTCAGGTATTAAATGTATCTATGTCGCGATCGGCCAAAAAGCTTCGACTATCGCAAACGTAGTGCGTAAATTAGAAGAACATGGTGCGCTTGAAAACACTATCGTTGTTGCGGCGTCAGCGTCTGAATCAGCGGCATTACAATACCTTGCACCTTACTCAGGTTGTGCAATGGGTGAATATTTCCGTGATCGCGGTGAAGATGCGTTAATCGTTTACGATGACTTATCAAAACAAGCCGTTGCTTATCGTCAAATTTCATTATTATTACGTCGTCCACCAGGTCGTGAAGCATATCCAGGTGACGTATTCTACTTACACTCACGTTTACTTGAACGTGCAGCACGTGTAAATGAAGAATACGTAGAGAAATTTACTCAAGGCGCAGTAAAAGGAAAAACAGGTTCTTTAACCGCTCTTCCTATTATTGAAACTCAAGCGGGTGACGTTTCTGCATTCGTTCCAACCAACGTAATTTCGATTACCGATGGTCAGATTTTCTTAGAATCTAACTTATTTAATGCTGGTATTCGTCCTGCGGTAAACCCTGGTATTTCGGTATCTCGTGTGGGTGGTTCTGCACAAACTAAAGTAGTGAAAAAATTAGCTGGTGGTATCCGTACTGCATTGGCTCAATATCGTGAATTAGCGGCGTTTGCTCAGTTCGCGTCTGACCTTGATGATGCAACCCGTAAACAACTTTCTCACGGTGAAAAAGTCACTGAATTATTGAAACAAAAACAATATGTACCGCTTAGCGTAGCAGACCAATCTGTGTTGCTTTTCGCGGTTGAGTTTGGCTATTTAGAAGATGTGGAATTGCAAAAAATTGCAAGTTTTGAAGCCGCACTTTTAGATTATGCTCGCCGTAACCACAGCGAGTTTATGGCTGAATTGACCAAAACCGGTAACTACAATGATGAAGTTAAAGCATCATTGAAAGCGATTTTGGATAACTTTAAAGCCAACAGCGCGTGGTAAAAGTAACGGAGAAATAAGATGGCAGGTGCAAAAGAGATAAAAAACAAAATTGCCAGTGTACAAAGTACACAAAAAATTACTAAGGCAATGGAAATGGTGGCAACCTCGAAAATGCGTAAAACGCAAGATCGTATGGCTGCTTCTCGTCCGTATTCTGAAACAATACGAAATGTTATCAGCCACGTCTCTAAAGCAACTGTTGGTTATAAACACCCATTTTTAATTCAACGCGAAGTAAAAAGAGTCGGGATCTTAGTGGTCTCGACTGACCGCGGAATGTGTGGCGGTTTAAACATTAACTTGTTTAAAACTGTGATGACAGAAATCAAACAATGGAAAGATAAAGGCGTTACTGTTGAATTGGGCTTAATTGGCTCAAAAGGCATTAGCTTTTTCCGCTCATTAGGATTACCTGTTCGTGCACAACTTTCCGGTTTGGGTGATAATCCGGCAATGGAAGATTTAATCGGGGTCGCAAACGACATGTTTGATGTCTATAAAGACGGCGAAGTAGATGCAGTTTATATTGCCTACAATAAATTCGTTAATACAATGGCACAAAAACCCGTTTATCAACAATTAATACCATTACCGGCATTAGAAACCGATAATTTAGAGCAAAGACAAAGCACCTGGGATTACCTTTACGAGCCAGAGCCAAAAGTCTTATTAGACAGTTTGCTTACTCGTTATTTGGAATCACAAGTGTATCAATCTGTGGTAGATAACCTTGCTTCCGAGCAAGCTGCTAGAATGGTAGCAATGAAAGCGGCAACTGATAATGCAGGTAATTTAATCAATGACTTGCGATTAGTTTACAATAAAGCCCGTCAAGCAAGTATTACAAATGAATTAAACGAAATCGTCGCCGGCGCGGCAGCGATTTAATAAAAGAGGAACGGTAATGTCAGCAGGAAAAATTGTACAAATCATCGGTGCGGTGATTGACGTTGAATTCCCACAAGATGCAGTACCAAAAGTTTACGATGCATTAAAAGTTGAATCAGGTTTAACCCTTGAAGTTCAACAACAATTAGGTGGCGGCACAGTTCGCTGTATCGCATTAGGTACATCTGATGGCTTAAAACGTGGCTTAAAAGTAGAAAGCACTGGTAACCCAATTCAAGTTCCAGTAGGTACAAAAACTTTAGGTCGTATCATGAACGTATTGGGTGAACCAATCGATGAGCAAGGTGATATTGGCGCAGAAGAAAATTGGGCTATCCATCGTCCAGCACCAAGCTATGAAGAACAATCTAACAGTACGGAATTACTAGAAACTGGTATCAAAGTTATCGACTTAATTTGTCCATTCGCAAAAGGTGGTAAAGTTGGTCTATTCGGTGGTGCGGGTGTAGGTAAAACCGTTAATATGATGGAATTAATCCGTAACATCGCGATCGAGCACTCAGGTTACTCCGTATTTGCGGGTGTAGGTGAACGTACTCGTGAAGGTAACGACTTCTATCATGAAATGAAAGATTCTAACGTATTAGATAAAGTATCATTAGTTTACGGACAAATGAATGAACCACCAGGTAACCGTTTACGTGTTGCGTTAACCGGTTTAACCATGGCTGAAAAATTCCGTGATGAAGGTCGTGATGTATTATTCTTCGTAGATAATATCTATCGTTATACCCTTGCTGGTACTGAAGTATCTGCGTTATTAGGTCGTATGCCATCTGCGGTAGGTTATCAACCGACATTAGCAGAAGAAATGGGTGTACTACAAGAACGTATCACTTCAACCAAAACAGGTTCTATCACCTCTGTACAAGCGGTATACGTACCTGCGGATGACTTAACTGACCCATCTCCAGCAACAACGTTCGCGCACTTAGACTCAACAGTTGTATTAAGTCGTCAAATTGCGTCTTTAGGTATTTACCCTGCGGTTGACCCATTAGATTCAACCTCACGCCAATTAGACCCACTTGTTATCGGTCAAGAGCACTATGATGTAGCGCGTGGCGTACAAGGTATCTTACAACGCTATAAAGAATTGAAAGATATCATCGCAATTCTTGGTATGGACGAGTTATCTGAAGAAGATAAATTAGTGGTAGCACGTGCACGTAAAATTGAACGTTTCTTATCACAACCGTTCTTCGTTGCTGAAGTATTCAACGGTACACCAGGTAAATACGTTTCTTTAAAAGAAACTATCCGCGGCTTTAAAGGTATTTTAGACGGCGAATACGACCATATTCCAGAACAAGCGTTCTACATGGTCGGTACAATCGACGAAGCGCTAGAAAAAGCCAAAAATATGTAATCGCTTCAAGTCATTTGAAGGAGAACAAAAATGGCGACATTTAACCTAATAATAGTCAGCGCAGAGCGAAAAATCTTTGAAGGTGCTGTGAAACAAATCCAAGCAACAGGTGTGGAAGGTGAACTTGGTATTTTACCAAACCACACCCCTTTAATGACGGCTATTAAGCCGGGGATTGTTAAATTCACCCTTGAAGATGGCAAAGAAGAAGTTATCTATGTTTCAGGCGGCTTCTTAGAAGTTCAACCTAAAGTAGTGACTGTGCTTGCCGATGTTGCAATTCGCGGTAGCGAGTTAGATGCAGATCGTATTCTTAAAGCAAAACGCAAAGCTGAAGAAAATATTGTGGCTCACGTTTCTGATGTGGATTATGAGCTTCTTGTAGCGAAACTTTCTAGAGAGTTAGCGAAACTTCGTGCTTACGAGCTTACTGAAAAACTCGTTAAATCAAAACGATAAGTTTATGATAATAAAAAAGAGCGGTCATTTTGACCGCTCTTTTTGTTTCTATCTTAAGAAATATCGATAAGCTTTACTCTCACTTACATCTTCATAAACATAACCGAGTTGTGTTAAAGCTTGCTCAAATTCTGCGTTATCTTTTTCTTCTAATTGGAATGCTGCAAGGATATTACCGTAATCGGCACCATGCGCACGATAGTGGAACAATGAAATATTCCAGCGTTTACCTAATATTTCTAAGAATTTCAGTAGAGCCCCTTTTTGTTCTGGAAATTCAAAGCTATAAAGTCGCTCATTACGGTTTGAAACGCGTCCGCCCATCAAGTAACGAATGTGTGTTTTAGCAATGTCGTCATCAGACATATCTTCAACATCAAAACCGTTTTTCGTTAAATCAGCAATAATGTCTGCTTTTTCTGCTTCATTAGTCGTTCGTACACCAACAAAAATGCAAGCTTTTTGGTTATCTGCATAACGATAACTAAATTCTGTTACTGCACGATTACCGATGACATGGGCAAATTTTAAGAAACTGCCAGGTTGTTCAGGCATGGTTACAGCAAGTAAAGCCTCACGGTTTTCACCAATTTCGCAACGTTCTGAAACGTAACGTAATGTATGGAAGTTAAGGTTGGCACCAGATAAAATCGCTGCCATGTTTTTGCCTTGAATATTGTGCTGTTTGACGTATTTTTTCAGACCGGCTAAACCTAATGCACCAGATGGTTCTGATACCGCACGCACATTTTCGAATAAATCTTTCATTGCGGCACAAACTTCATCGCTATCCACCAACACCATTCCATCCAAATATTTCTGGCATAAACGGAATGTCTCATCACCAATACGTTTTACTGCTACACCGTCAGCAAATAGAGCAACGTGCGCTAAATCTGTGGGTTCACCTTTTTCTAAAGCGGCATTCAAACAGGCTGAATCTTTGGACTCGACACCGATCACTTTAATTTCCGGCATAAATTGTTTGAGTAAAATGGCTACGCCAGCAGCGAGACCACCGCCTCCAACTTGCACAAAGACATAATCCAAATCAGCCACTTGTTGCAGCATTTCCATTGCCAACGTGCCTTGACCCGCGATCACCAATGGATGATCAAACGGCGGAATAAATGTCATATGTTTAGATTTTGAAAGCTCAATAGCTTTAGTTTTAGCTTCATCGAAATTAGCACCGTGTAGCAACACTTCGCCACCAAATCCACGGACAGCATCCACTTTAATGCTTGGTGTGTTTTGTGGCATAACGATCAATGCTTTTAGCCCAAGTTGTTTCGCTGATAATGCTACGCCTTGCGCATGATTGCCCGCAGAAGCAGCAATAACACCAGCCTGTTTTTGTTCATCAGAAAGGCTAGAAATCATTGCATAAGCACCACGCAGCTTAAAGCTATTTACTGGCTGTCGGTCTTCACGTTTAATCCAAATATTATTATGCAGACGGTCAGATAATTTCCCCATTTTTTGTAGCGGGGTTACAGTAGCGGCTTCATATACTCTAGAGCCAAGTTTAACAATCGCGTTAACATAATCCGATTGAGAGGGTTGAGGATTGGTAAGTAAATTTTTCATGATACTTAATTTGTTATGATGAAGTGCGGTTAATTTTTTCTTTATTTTTATCCTCCTCTCTTTTATGAGAGGAGGAGCGATTAGAGATTATTTTAATAGACTCTTATCACGCACAGCCCCTTTATCCGCAGAAGTAGCGAAGTGACCAAATACTTTTAATGCAAAGGATACTTCACGTTCACGGTGAGCAGGTTGCCAGCCTTTAGCATCTTGCTCGGTACGGCGTTTTGCTAATTCTTCATCGCTGATTTTAAGGTTAATCGAGCGATTTGGAATGTCGATTTCGATAATATCGTCATCATGTACTAAACCGATGGCACCGCCAGAAGCCGCTTCAGGCGAGGCATGACCAATAGATAATCCAGAGGTACCACCAGAGAAACGACCATCTGTCAATAAAGCACATTTTTTACCTAAGCCCATAGATTTTAAGTAGCTGGTTGGATACAACATTTCTTGCATACCCGGGCCGCCTTTTGGACCTTCGTAACGGATAATCACAACGTGACCTTCTTTGACTTTACCACCTAAAATACCAGATACAGCATCTTCTTGGCTTTCAAATACGATTGCGCGGCCAGTAAATTTCCAGATCGATTCATCCACACCCGCCGTTTTTACGATACAACCGTCTTTAGCGATGTTACCGAATAATACGGCTAAGCCACCTTCTTGAGAAATTGCATTTTCTTTGTTACGGATACAACCGCTTACACGGTCATCATCTACGCTATCCCAACGGCAATCTTGTGAGAAGGCTTGCGTGGTACGAATACCTGCAGGACCTGCGCGGAAGAATTTGTGTAATTCTTCGTCTTTGTTACGAATGATATCGTATTGATTTAATTGTTCTTCTAGTGTTGTTCCTAACACAGTTTTGGTGTTACGGTGGATTAATCCTGCGCGATCTAATTCACCCAATAAGCCCATAATGCCACCTGCACGGTGCACATCTTCCATATGGTATTTATTGGTGTTTGGTGCGATTTTGCTTAAGCAAGGCACAACGCGTGATAAGCGGTCAATATCCGCCATTTTGAAATCAACGCCAGCTTCTTGAGCAGCCGCTAATAAGTGTAAAACGGTATTACTTGAACCACCCATTGCAATATCTAAACTCATGGCATTTTCAAAGGCCTCAAAGGTGCCAATTGAACGAGGTAATACGCTTTCATCATCTTGTTCATAATAGCGTTTGCAAAGTTCAACAATTTGACGACCAGCTTTTAAGAATAATTCTTTGCGGTCAGCATGGGTCGCTAACATCGAGCCATTGCCCGGTAAAGATAAACCTAACGCTTCCGTTAAGCAGTTCATTGAGTTAGCGGTAAACATCCCTGAGCAAGAACCACAAGTTGGGCAAGCACTGCGCTCAATCGCATCAATACGCTCATCACTTACATTCGGATCTGCCGCTTCAATCATCGCATCGACTAAGTCTAAGCGAATAAGCTGATCAGATAATTTTGTTTTACCCGCTTCCATTGGGCCGCCTGAAACGAAGATAGTTGGAATGTTCAAACGCATGGCTGCCATCAACATTCCTGGGGTGATTTTGTCACAGTTGGAAATACACACCATCGCATCAGCACAGTGAGCATTAACCATATATTCCACGCTATCAGCGATTAAATCACGGCTTGGTAAGGAATAAAGCATCCCGCCGTGGCCCATCGCGATACCGTCATCTACTGCGATAGTATTGAATTCTTTTGCCACACCGCCGGCTTTTTCAATTTCAGCTGCAACCAATTGTCCCATATCTTTTAAATGAACATGCCCTGGTACAAATTGAGTGAACGAGTTCACCACCGCAATAATCGGTTTACCAAAGTCATTTTCTTTCATCCCTGTTGCACGCCATAAGGCACGTGCACCTGCCATATTACGACCCTGAGTACTAGTCGCTGAACGTAGTTTTGGCATAAATAATCTCTCCAAGTTTTAAATAGAATTACATTTATATCTTTCCCAGTCAGGCTTATATATTTCATAAGTTCTAATCCTAAATGGATGGTTATTGTCGATCTTTCCAAAATTTACAAAAAAATCAAATTTTTCTTTAAATCCTTCAGGTATATCTAATTTGTTTTTATCAATACTAATTTCATCATTATTTTTGCTTTTGCTAATATAGATAAATGATTTGCCCGAAAGTCTATCTATTTCTTTTGATTGGGTAAGGTTTTGACATCTCCCATTATTTTTATCAAATGTTAATAAATCAAAATATTTTGAAATTAAATAAACCTTTGTTTTAAGCAAGGAAATTTTAGTCTCTGGCTCCTGATAAGATAGATACGAGAAACTTTCATTTTTTATAATTTGTGTAGGAAATAGACTTATGTATAAGCTATAAAGAGCAAACAAAGAAATAAATGGATAAAAGACGTTCATTAGCTTAATGGTCATTTCTTCACAGCTCTCTTTTATTCCTAATTTATATCTATCATATAATACTGGTAATAGGTCAAGGCCACAGAATAGAGCCTGAATTGAAAAGATAATCCCTAAAAAATATAAAACGTATTCATAGATAAGTAGTATAGTTAGGGCTTTTTGGGTTTTTGGAAATAACTCTGGTTCATAACCTAATACTTCTTGTATTAGGTTATCTGAACTAGATGTAAGAGCAAAATAAGAAATAAAAAATACTGCAACTGCGGAACCGTATAAGGTCGCCCACATAAATCTGTTTTCTTTATAATAAATAGATAATATTTCAAACACTACTACAACCAATGTCCCTATAAACAAATAAATAGGCTCATTATTAAAAAAGCCGCCAAGTATTATCATAAGCCCTAACGCTTGGGTAATACATCGTAAATATTTATCCATTAGTTTAATACTCTATCTATATTGAAGATATCAGGCAACTTCTCCAACTGACTCACCAACAACACCAAAGTGCGGTCGGATTTTACAGTGAATTTTAACCGCACTTTGTCGTCAATCAGTGCCATTTCCATTTTTGTCACGGTGAAGCCGCGGTGGCGGATCACACGCAAAATGCGTTCCAGTACTTCGGGGCGGTGTTGAGCGATCAAGTCAAAAGTATATTGGTTCATCTTAAATTTCCTCCAGCATATCCGTGTTGCATGCACCCGGCGGCACTAATGGCCATACACATTCTTCAGGTGGAATGCATACTTGCAATAAATAGGCCGTTTCACTATTTAATAAACGATTAAGTGCCGCATCTACATCATCAGCGCGCTCAATGCGTTCAGCTGGAATATCAAAGGCTTTCGCTAACATCACGAAATCAGGGTTATCTTCTAGAATGGTTTCTGAACGGCGTTTATTCCAGAAAAGGTCTTGCCATTGACGCACCATACCAAGACGTTGGTTATCTAACAGCAAAATTTTTACTGGCAATTTACCGCGTTTGATTGAACCTAATTCTTGGATATTCATCATCAATGAACCATCGCCTGTTACCAAAATCACTTCATCATGAGGACGTGCTTTTTTCGCACCTACCGCTGCAGGTAAACCAAATCCCATGGTGCCGAAGCCCGCAGAGGTAATATAGTTTTCTGGTGCGAAATGGCGCATATGTTGCGCAGACCACATTTGGTGTTGGCCCACATCAGTACAAATCACGGCATTTTGAGGTTTACGCTGTGAAAGTGTGTTGAGCAATGACCAAGGGTCAATAGGTCGGTTGCCTGCATTGTCGATATAAGTGAAGTCGAGTTTGGCTTTCAGCGCTTGAATATGCGCACGCCAATCATCAATCGCAAGCGGGATACTTAAAGCCTCTAAAGCTTGAATTAAATCACCTTGAAGGGCAACATTTGCCACACGGAGTTTGTTGATTTCTGCCGCATCAATATCACAATGAATGACTTTAGCTTGTGGCGCAAAACTGTCTAATTTACCTGTCACGCGGTCGTCAAAACGTGCACCGCACACTAACAATAAATCACATTCGTGCACGGCAATGTTTGCTGGTCTTGTGCCGTGCATACCAATCATGCCCATATAAACGGGATCTGTCGGGTCAATTGAGCCTAAACCTTTTAATGTCGAAACAGACGGCATTTTGGTAATTTGTAGGAATTTTCTGACCGCTTGCGTTGCGTTTGCCATACCTACGCCACCACCAACATAAAGCACGGGTTTTTTCGCTTGAGACAATAACGCTTTTGCTTCCGCTAATTTTAATTCTGAAAGTACGGTCGGTTTTACGACAGGTTTTACAATGGGTTTGATATGTTCTGGTACATCGCCAACTTGGATGTTACGAGGCACATCAATTAACACAGGGCCAGGTCTGCCAGTTTGTGCAATTTGGAAAGCAGAGGCAATAATTTCGGGGAGTTCTTCAATGGATTGCACAATGTAGCTGTGTTTGGTGCAAGCAAGAGATAAACCTAAAACATCGGCTTCTTGGAAAGCATCGGTACCGATAAGAGGGGCAGCCACTTGACCAGTAAATGCCACGATTGGCACAGAATCAGCAAAGGCATCGCCTAAACCGGTAATTAAATTGGTTGCACCCGGACCAGAGGTTGCCACACAAACGCCGACTTTGCCTGTAGAGCGCGCATAACCAATCGCGGCTATTGCAGCACCTTGTTCATTACGACAAAGGAGATGGTCAAGACCTGAGTCATAGATGGCATCATAGGTTGGCATGATTGCCCCGCCTGGGTAGCCGAAAAGATCGGTTACGCCATGCGCTTTTAAACATTGGATAATGAGTTGTGCGCCTGTCATGTTGCTTCCCGTTTTTATGATTATTGAATAATTTTATAAACACTGAAGTTCAGCATTGTAGCGGAATTTTTCGCCTTTGGTTAGGTTTTCGCGAAAAAACCAATGAAAAAAACACGATAACAAACATTATCGTGTTTTTGAATGAAAAGTGCGGTCAGAAAACATGATGTTTTCTTTGCATAAAATTAGAAGCCTGCTTGTTTTTCTAATTGTTCCACAAGTGCATCGTCTAAGCCTAACGCTTTTGCTAAGTCTGCTAAGAAAATGATTTCTTTGCGAGATAAATCTTTGCTTACTAAACGAGCCGCTAAGTACACATTGCTTGCAAGTGCAGTATCGTTACCTACAAGACGTGCAATTTCATTGATAGAAATTGGATTTTGGATTTCTTGTGCAAGCCATTGTGCTAATTCAGGGTTGTTACCTGCTTCGTTTGCAATAGTTTGTTTTTCATCTTCAGTAATTTCACCATCTGCTGCCGCTGCGGCGATCATGGTGCGTAAAATTAATTCACCCGCATCAACATGGCTTGATGAATTTAATACATCAAACGCATTTTCTGAGATGTTTGGTTGGCTGCTTTGTTGGGATTTTTGATAGTTTTGGTAAGCTTGATAAGCAAGGTTACCTAAAACGGCAAGTGAGCCTAATTTTGCTAAGCTTGCACCACCGCTACGGCCTAAAATCATCGATAAGATACCGCCTAACGCTGCACCACCACCTACTTTTGTAATAGAGTCGATAGTTTGGTTGCCGGTTTCAAGTTTGCTTGCAGAGTTTTTAGCGACATTTAAAACTTGATTTAAAATGCTGTTGATATCCATAAATGTTTCCTTTTGGTTGTTAATAGAGATTAAATTTGACCTTTAGACAGTAAATTTTAAAAAAAATTCACTATTTTTAACCGCTCTTTTAACCAAGTCCTTGACTCGGTTTTAGAATTCATTATATTGAAATCTTTCTTCATTAAAAAGGAACTTAATATGACGCAGTCAAACGCAAAGCGTGAGACCTTCTCTGGTCGGAAAGCATTTATTATGGCGGCAATTGGATCCGCTGTTGGTTTAGGAAACATTTGGCGTTTCCCTTACACCACTTATGAAAACGGGGGCGGTGCATTTATTATCCCTTATCTTATTGCACTTTTAACCGCTGGTATTCCATTGCTTTTCTTAGATTACGCAATCGGTCATCGCCATCGTGGTGGTGCACCACTTTCTTATCGTCGTTTTAACCCGCACTTTGAAGTGTTTGGTTGGTGGCAGGTGATGGTGAACGTTATCATCGGTCTTTACTACGCAGTAGTATTAGGTTGGGCGGCAAGCTACACCTACTTCTCACTTAATTCTGCCTGGGGAGATAAACCAATTGATTTCTTCCTACACGAATTCTTAAAAATGGGCGATATCGCTAATGGTGTGAGCTTTGAGTTTGTTGGCATGGTGACAGGCCCGTTAATCGCAGTATGGTTAGTCGCATTAGGCGTACTTTCTTTAGGTATTAAAAAAGGGATTTCTAAATCTTCAGACATCTTAATGCCTGTTTTAGTGGTGATGTTTGTGGCGTTGGTTGTTTATTCTTTATTCCTACCGGGTGCAGAAAAAGGCTTGAATGCGTTATTTACCCCAGACTGGTCTAAATTGTCTAACCCAAGTGTGTGGATTGCGGCTTACGGTCAAATCTTCTTCTCTCTTTCTATTTGTTTCGGGATTATGATCACTTATGCGTCTTACCTGAAAAAAGATTCTGATTTAACAGGAAGTGGTTTAGTTGTTGGCTTTGCGAACTCAAGCTTTGAAGTGCTTGCAGGTATCGGTGTATTTGCAGCATTAGGCTTTATCGCAGCAGCACAAGGCGTTGAAGTGAGTGAGGTGGCAAAAGGCGGTATTGGTTTAGCCTTCTTTGCATTCCCAACCATCATTAATAAAGCACCATTTGGTGAAGTGTTAGGGGTATTGTTCTTCGGTTCATTAACCTTTGCGGCATTAACTTCATTTATCTCTGTTATTGAAGTAATCATTTCAGCTATTCAAGATAAGCTCCGTTTACGCCGAGCAAAAGCGACCTTTATTGTGGGTTTACCAATGATGGTGGTGTCAGTAATTTTATTCGGTACCACAACAGGCCTACCAATGCTTGATGTGTTGGATAAATTCGTAAACTACTTTGGTATTGTAGCGGTAGCATTTGTTTCATTAATTGTGATTGTAGCAAATGAAAAACTTGGCTTATTAGGTAAGCACTTAAATGAAAGCTCTTCATTCAAAGTCGGTTTCCTATGGCGTTTATGCATTGTAATCACCACGGGTATTCTTGCCTTTATGTTATTGAGTGAAGGTGCGAAGGTATTTACAGAAGGTTATGAAGGTTATCCAAGTTGGTTCGTAAATACCTTTGGTTGGGGTATGGCAATTTTGCTTGTAGTCGTTTCGTTCATTCTTTCTCGTTTAAAATGGAAAAATGAAGAGAACCTCAATCTTGAAGAAAAAGGAGAATAAAGATGACAGGTATTGCACTTACAATGATGATTGTGTCGCTTTTGATTATTTGGGGCGGCTTGATCTTTGCTTTAATCAGACTTCCAAAAGAAGAAAAATAAGGTCAAAATTGACCGCACTTTGAAATAAGTAGGGCGTGCTGAGCACGCCCTTTTTTTGTTATTTCGATAAATCGATTTGATATACCGCAAAGCCAACTTCATCGGTGCCGACTTTTTTCATTGGATATTGTGCATTGTCTTGAATGAATTTCGCTGCTTGTTCGCTTGGCGAGGTTTCAAAACGCACGTCTAATTTATCGTTACCTTTAATCGGTGCAAAACGCCAGTTTTTATCCGCACTTGGGTTTACATGGCCATGTTTTTCGCTTTCTGCTTTGATGTAATCCGCAAGGATTTGGCGGTTTTCATCAGGAGAAGCGTAAACAATGTGTGCATCGCCTGTGCCTGGGAATTTATTACCGTAAGCACGATAGTTATTAGTCGCAATTAAAAATTCTGCTTTTGGATCAACCGGTTTACCTTGGTAAGTTAAATTCACCACACGGTGTGAATTCGGGTTAATCAATTTGCATTCACCGTCATAACGCGCTGGTTGAGTAAGGTCGAATTCATAATTTACGCCGTCAATCACATCGTAGTTATAAGTACGGAAACCTTCCCAATCAAGTAAAGATTGTGGTTTGTCGCTGGTAGGGTCGATTTGTTTAAACATACCTGCACTACATTCTAACCATTCTTTCAATTCTTCACCGGTTGCTTTCACCACAACTAACGTATTTGGATAGAGGTATAAGTCTGCTGCGTTACGGAAGGTTAATTCACCTTTGTTCACTTCTGTATAGCCAGTAGGGTCATTTTTACGGCCACCTGCTTTAAATGGTGCGCCTGCACTTAAAATTGGTAAGCCTGCCATTGCTGCAACACTTGGTGCTACTTTTTCAACGTAAGCTTTTTGTGCTTGGTTCACAATTTGAATGGTTGGGTCATCTTGCACTAGGGCTAAGTAGCTATACATGTTATCTGTCGCTTTACCGATTGGCTGTGCCACAAATTCACGGGTTGCTTCATGCACAGGCTTTAAAAGTGCGGTCAATTCTGCATCACTTTCTGTGGTCGCTTTTTTGTTTTCTGCATCGTAAATTGGACGAAGTGCTGCTTTACCATCAGCCACTAACCATTTGCCGTTGTGTTGAGCAAGAGTTAAGTCGATTACACTGATGTTATTTGCCCAGTAGCCTGCCATACTTTCAGGAACACCTTTCACGGTACCTTTAGCAATATCTGCATTTGGTGATTTGGCGAACTCTTTATTCGGGAATAAACGGTGAGAGTGACCGAAAACAATAGCATCAATGTGTGGTACATCAGCAAGGTAGAATGCTGAGTTTTCTGCACCTTCTTGATATGGTTCGTCAGATGGGCCTGTGTGCGCAAGAGCAACGATAATATCTGCACCTTTTTGTTTCATTTCTGGCACATATTTTTGTGCGGTTTTCACGATATCGCGCGTTTCAACTTTGCCTTGTAAATTTGCTTTATCCCACACCATAATTTGTGGTGGCACAAAACCGATATAACCGATGTTTAGTTTGTGCTTTTTACCTTGGCTATCCACCACTTCTTTGGTTTGAATCACATAAGGGGTGAAATAGGGCTCTTCAGTACCGACTTTCACTACGTTGGCATTGATGATTGGGAATTTTGCTTGTTTAATCGCATCCGCTAAATAATCTAAGCCATAGTTAAACTCATGGTTACCTAATGTCCCTACTTCATAGTGCATTGCATTTAAACAATCTACGGCTGGGTTTGATTTACCTTCTTTATAACCTTTAGCTGCTTGATAGTCAGCGATTGGGTTACCTTGGATTAAGTCGCCGTTATCAACTAAAACGCTGTTTTTCACCTCTTGACGAGCTTGACGAATCAAACTGGCTGCACGGGTAAAACCGAATTTCTCAGTCGGTGCATCTTTGTAGTAATCGAAGTCAGTTAAAAAACTGTGAATATCGGTTGTTGCCACAATACGTAAATCGACTTGCGTGTCACCTTTCGCAAAAGCAAAACGGCTCGCACTTAACGCTAAAATGCTGCTTGCGCCAAGTTGGATGAAATTTCTTCTGTTGATCATATGAGCTCCTGTTGTGTAAGAATCGGCAAGATTTTAAAGCTCTTTTATATATAAAGAAAGCGCAATATAAAGTTATGAAATGAAGTGTGATATGCATCACAAAATAAGGGATTGAATTTGGTTGCAAAACTTTACGTTTGGGACAAAAATAGGGTATCCAATCCGCTAAAAATCACTTCATTCACAGTAAGGTAGCTATTTATTGATGGCATCCGATAAGGAGATCGCTATGGCTTTTAATCTTAAAAATAGACATCTATTGAGTCTTGTTCATCATTCAGAACGCGAAATTAATTATTTGTTAGATTTATCCCGTGATTTGAAACGAGCTAAATATGCAGGGACAGAGCAGCAACAACTTAAAGGTAAAAATATTGCACTCATTTTTGAAAAAACCTCAACTCGTACTCGTTGTGCTTTTGAAGTAGCTGCTTATGATCAAGGCGCTAGAGTGACTTACATTGATCCAAATTCATCTCAGATTGGACATAAAGAAAGCATGAAGGATACAGCTCGAGTTCTTGGGAGAATGTATGATGCGATTGAATATCGGGGCTTTAAACAAAGTACCGTGCAAGAACTTGCGGATTATGCAGGTGTGCCGGTGTTTAATGGTTTAACGGATGAGTTTCATCCTACACAAATGCTCGCGGATGTTCTCACGATGATTGAACATTGTGACAAGCCACTTCGTCAAATTAGTTATGTGTATATTGGTGATGCACGTAATAACATGGGGAATTCTCTTTTACTAATTGGATCAAAATTAGGGATGGATGTGCGTATTTGTGGTCCTAAAGCCCTATTACCAGAAGCCGGTTTTATTGAAATGTGTAAAGGTTTTGCCAAAGAAAGTGGTGCGCGGATTACTGTAACAGAAGATATCGACAAAGCCGTAAGAGGCGTTGATTTTGTGCATACCGATGTTTGGGTTTCAATGGGCGAGCCATTAGAAGCTTGGGGAGAACGTATTAAGTTATTGCTTCCTTATCAAGTAACGCCAGAACTCATGAAGCATACGGGTAATCCAAAAGTAAAATTCATGCACTGTTTACCTGCATTCCATAATAGTGAAACCAAAGTGGGTCGCCAAATTGCAGAAAAATACCCTGAATTAGCAAATGGCATTGAAGTGACTGAAGAGGTATTTGAGTCTCCGATGAATATTGCATTCGAACAAGCAGAAAACCGTATGCATACGATTAAAGCAGTCATGGTTGCGAGTTTAGCTTAGGAAGTAGCTAGATAAATTGGTATATTTATTCATCATCTCATTTTAAGGATAAAATATTTCTATACTTTTGTAGTTTTATTTTTATGTAAAATTTAAATTTATTTTTTGATAATGATCACATTTTTTGAAAAATATTATTGACATAATATTTACACGAGCAGAGAATGTACCCAACAAAGGTTAGTTTAGATAGAAAGAGGGACTTTTTCTATGCTACTTCGTACATATATACACAGATACGTCCATACGAAAGTATTGAGACTTTTACGGTTTAATCCGATAAAGGGTCGTTCTTTGATGGCGCACATCCGTCGTACACGCCATATTATGATGCCATCGCATCGCTCTTGCTTCTCATATTCAGTATTTGCTTCTCAAAACAAACCATCCAACACGGCTCTCTAAACAGAGTTGTTCTCTCTGTTTAGAGAGTATCCACAGATTAATTTCTGAATATTTTTGTATTGCCTAGAACAGGCAAGAAATATTTTGTGAAATTAACTTAATCTTATTTAATTTAAAATAAATAAATTCTTACTTTAGTTTTTTTATATAAAAACTAGAGCGGGTTGTTTTATTCTAAATAAATCTAGTGCGTTATTAAAATTAATAGCGCAGGGTAACTTTACGTCAAAAAAATAAATGAAAGGAGTTTATTATGCCAAACTTAAAAATTGCATATAGTCCAAAAGTTGAACAATATTTCTCTACAAATAGAGAATTAGTTGAAATTGACAAAACAGACTTTACTGATGTTGCCGCTATTGTGTTGACTTCAGGAGATGCCGGTGAATACCTTGAACGTATTCAGGCAACAAACTTTGGTATTCCAGTATTTGTTGTTCAAACTGAAGAAGAACAAGTTGATCCGAAATTCTATGATGCCATTTATCATATTCAAGATTTAAATGGTTATGACATTAAGCTTTATAGTCGTCAAATCGAAACCGCAGCGAAATTTTATGAAGATAAAATGTTGCCTCCATTCTTCAAAATGTTAAGTGAATATGTAGAAATGGGTAATATTGCTTTTGACTGCCCAGGACACCAAGGTGGTCAATACTACCGTAAACATCCAGCAGGTCGTTTCCTTTATGACTTCTATGGTGAAAACATTTTCCGTTCAGATATTTGTAATGCTGACGTGAAATTAGGTGACTTGTTAATTCACGAAGGTGCAGCTTGTGATGCACAAAAATATGCGGCTCAAGTATTCAATGCAGATAAAACTTACTTCGTATTAAATGGTACATCTTCTTCAAACAAAGTTGCGTTAAACGCAGTACTTGCTCCGGGCGATTTAGTATTATTTGACCGTAATAACCATAAATCAAACCACCATGGTGCATTAATTCAAGCGGGTGCAACCCCAATTTACTTAGAAACTGCGCGTAATCCATTTGGTTTCATTGGTGGTATCGACAGTCACTGCTTCGAAGAAGATTATTTGAAATCATTAATCAAAGAAGTTGCACCTGAAAAATTAAACCAAAAACGTCCATTCCGTTTAGCGGTTATTCAATTAGGTACTTATGACGGTACAATTTATAACGCTCGTCAAGTGGTAGATAAAATTGGTCATCTTTGTGACTACATCTTATTCGACTCTGCATGGGTAGGTTATGAACAATTCATTCCAATGATGAAAGACTGTTCTCCATTATTGCTTGAATTAAATGAAAATGACCCAGGTATTTTAGTGACTCAATCTGTTCATAAACAACAAGCAGGTTTCTCACAAACTTCACAAATTCACAAAAAAGATAAACACATTAAAGGTCAAGATCGTTATGTAAACCACAAACGTTTCAATAATGCCTTTATGTTACATGCGTCAACCAGTCCGTTCTATCCATTATTTGCGGCATTAGATGTGAATGCGAAAATTCAAGGTAGTGAAGCAGGTCGTCGTTTATGGCATGAATGTGTGAAAGTCGGTATCGAAGCACGTAAATTAGTATTAAATCACTGTGAATTAATTCGTCCATTTATTCCAACCACAATTAAAGGTAAAAAATGGCAAGATTATGACACAGAAGAAATCGCAACTAATCTCGAATTCTTCAAATTCCACCCAACAGATACATGGCATAAATTTGAAGGCTATGCTGATGAACAATACTTCGTTGACCCATGTAAATTCTTGCTTACCACTCCAGGTATTAGCTTAGAAACCGGTGAATATGAAAAATTTGGTGTACCAGCAACTATTCTTGCAAACTACTTACGTGAAAACGGTATTATTCCGGAAAAATGTGACTTGAACTCAATCTTATTCTTGCTCACTCCGGCAGAAACCCTCACCAAAATGCAAACTTTGGTTGCTCAAATCGCCTTGTTTGAAAAACACATTAAACAAGACTCTTTATTAAAAGATGTATTGCCAACTGTGTATAAAAACAATGAAGACCGTTACAAGGGCTATACCATCCGTCAATTATGCCAAGAAATGCATGACCTTTATGTAAGCCGCAATGTAAAACAACTTCAAAAAGACCTATTCCGCAAAGCAACATTACCGGAATATGCGTTAAATCCACACGATGCGAATATTGAATTCGTTCGTAACAAAGTTGAACTTGTTCCATTAACAGACATTGTTGGCCGTGTGGCTGCGGAAGGTGCATTACCTTATCCTCCAGGTGTATTATGTGTGGTTCCAGGAGAAAGATGGAGTTCAACTGCACAAAAATACTTCCTTGCATTAGAAGAAGGTATCAACACGCTACCTGGCTTCGCACCTGAAATCCAAGGGGTTTACTTACAAAAAGACCCTGATGGACGTACTCGTGCATATGGCTATGTTTTAACTGACTATTAATAAAGTGAGGTTATGAGGTTTTTCTTCATAACCCTCTCAGCACAAACAAAAAAAGTGCGGTTAAAAACATCTGATTTTTTGACCGCACTTGTAGGAGTATAAATTATGAGTGCTAAAAGTAATAAAATTGGTGTGGTTCAACTCACCATTCTGACCATGGTTAATATGATGGGTTCCGGTATCATTATGTTACCGACCAAATTAGCCGAAATTGGGACTATTTCCATCGTTTCTTGGCTTGTAACCGCAGTTGGTTCAACAGCCTTAGCTTATGCATTCGCACAATGCGGTATGTTTAGTAGAAAATCTGGTGGTATGGGTGGCTATGCCGAATACTCTTTCGGTAAAGCTGGTAACTTCATGGCGAACTATACTTATGGTGTGTCGTTAGTTATTGCGAATACTGCGATTGCGATTTCTGCTGTAGGTTATGGTTCAGAGTTCCTCGGTGCAACCCTTTCTCCACTTTCTATCGCATTATGGACGATCTTCACTCTTTGGCTTGCGACTGTTCTTAACTTCGGTGGCGCAAGAATTACGGGTAACATCAGTTCATTCACCATTTGGGGTGTAATTATTCCTGTGGTGGGTATTTCAATCATCGGTTGGAAATGGTTTGATGGTTCAATGTATGTAAATTCTTGGAACCCACACAACGTGCCTACTTTTGAAGCGATCGGTGTATCTATTTCAATGACATTATGGGCATTCTTAGGGTTAGAGTCTGCTTGTGCGAACTCTGATGCGGTTGAAAATCCAGAGAAAAACGTACCAATCGCGGTACTTGGTGGTACTTTAGGTGCAGCGGTAATTTATATCGTTTCTACTAACGTTATCGCAGGTATTGTTCCTAACCTTGAACTTGCTAATTCAACAGCACCGTTCGGTTTAGCCTTTGCTCATATGTTTGATGAAACAATCGGTAAAGTCATCATGGGCTTAATGGTGATGTCTTGTTTCGGTTCATTATTAGGTTGGCAGTTCACTATTGCTCAAGTATTCAAATCTTCAGCGGAAGAAGGTTATTTCCCAGCATTCTTCAAAAAAGTTACTAGCAAAGATGCACCAATCGTTGGTATGGTAACCATCACTGCGTTACAAACATTACTATCATTAATGACAATCAGCCCATCATTAAATAAACAATTCAATGTGCTGGTTGACCTAGCGGTAGTAACAAACGTTATTCCATACTTGCTCTCAATGGCTGCACTTCCCGTATTGTTGAAAACTGAAAACGTTCCTTACCAAAAATACAAAAAAACTGTTCTTGTTGCCTTTATTGGTTCAGTCTATAGTATCTATGCGCTTTATGCTGCGGGTGAACAAGCGATGTTATATGGTTCAATTGTGACCTTTATCGGTTGGACATTGTATGGTTTTGTTTCTTACAAATTTGACCTTAAAAAATCACAAGCAAATTAAAAAAGAGAAGCCTACATAATGTAGGCTTTTCTTCTATATGTAGCGTTCTAATGGCTGCCAGCGTTCATCTGACATATCATCAACATATTCCGTATTATTTAAATAAAGTTCGCCGTCTTTATCGCGTATAAAACCAAATTTGTAGCCGTGTTTTTGGCAAAAATCTTGTAGGGCATTAAATTTCACTTTGGCATGTTTGTCGATATTTTTATCTTGTCCGTTGGCTTGCTCGCCACCTTTGGTTTCCAGCAACCACGTCGTGCCATCTTGAGTTTGTACGATGTAGTCAGGGAAAAATAAGCGTTGTTTACCAAATTGGGTGGTGTAAACAATAGAAAGATAATTTTGTCCGGAATCACCGTTTTTATACACATATTTCACATTGGAATTTTGCTCGCAGCTACGTTCAAAAAGGCGTTCACTGGTGGAACGCAACGTACCGGCAATCATGGCAAAGTTGTAATCATGATAAACATTGCGGTCTAATAGTTTTTTCTCTTTTGCTAGGCTGTCAATGGGATACATTTCCTCAATCGGAATAAAAAATTTTTCGAGTCGAATTTGATTATAGTCACCAAAATCTAAAGAATGCTGATCTTTGGTAGAGGAGGATGCAAATTCCATAAATAGCGTTTTAAATTCATCTACATTATTAATGATAAAAGCATAGAAGTTTTTTAGAGGAAGATTGAGTAGTTTGAATTTTGCCTCTCCTGCATCTTTTAAAAAATAGATTTCGAGTAGCTGACGGGTTTTCTCATAGCTGAGCCCTGTATATTTTTTCAAACTATCAATATGATGGCGGAGATATAAACCATGCTCATGAGTATCTACCTTATATTGCATGCTTTTTCCTTGATAGAGTGCTGCTTCTTCTTGAATTTTCTTAAGAGTTTCAAATCGCCCCTCTAAATAATGCGCTTCAAGGTAGGCATGTAATTTTAAACCTTGATTTTGAAAGCGTAGTTTATTTTCTTCGCAATTATCTGTAAGTTTGTATTTTTCTTTAATGAAAGAAAAAAGCTGTTTTCTGACCGCGCTTTCATTACCAAAGTCCGAATCTTTATCACGGAGTTCTTTTTTTAGCTCAATGGTTCTAGCTGCCTCTTTGAGTACAACGCGTTTGTATTCTGCACCTAGATGATTACCAGTGACTTCATTTTTGTAGTCTTCATCAAAGGTATAAAGATAAGAGCAGTCAAGAATATCTCTGCCATAATGTTTTGCATTTGGCATGCGACGCAAGCGTCCAAGAGTTTGAATTTCAAAGGTTTCGGACATATTTTCACGCAGTTTCACCAATACTTTGGCTCGAGGACAATCCCAACCCGTGGCAAGGGCTTGTTTAAATAACAGGAATACAGGTTCTGCGTTATTGTGGGTAACACTGTCCTTGGAATGAATTTCACCCACATTAATTTTGCCTAGCTTTTTGGATTTGCGTTGTTTATCTTGCGTGTTTTCCTCGCTCATCCATTTAGCGACTAGTTTGTTTTCATAGGTATAGCCCATATCAGCCAATTGTTTCTCCACAAATTCGATTAATTCATCATTAAGATTTGGGAATTGAATCAGCACTAAAGGACGAATATCTTCGTTTTCCTGCAAATATGCTGTGGCAATTTCTTTTCTGATTTCATTGGCTTTCTTTAATAAAAGAGTTGTCTCCGTTTGAATATTTTCCACGGTTTCTGCATTGAGATCTTTATTGATATACATGGCTCGTGTAATTAATCCTTCATTAATCACATCCACTTCATCAATTTCATAGAAGACAGCCTTTTTATTTTGTGCCGGTGTGGCAGAAACGCGAATTTCATAATGGGCATTGATGGCATCAATAATATCATTGGCTTTTGCGGTATTATTAAGATGTTCCTCATCAATAATCACAATGAATTGTTTGTTATTACGATGTGCATCAGCAATATGTTGCTTGATATTTTTACGTTCACTATCTTTTAAGGCTAAATTGCCTTTTTTCGTAATGGTTTCCCAGTTGATAAAATAAGTTGTACCACACTCAAAACCTTGATTGAGTACATCAGTAATATTACCGGTTGGGAGCGTAGGAGAAAATCGCTCCATTTTTTCCTTTGACTGTTCTTCTAAATCGCCTTTACCTACAGTAAACCAGCAAAAAATAGTATTAGGATAGTTGAGTAAATAGTTTTCAATGTAACTAATTAGAATAATAGTCTTACCGCTTCCAGTAGGACTCTTCACAATAATTTGTTGCTGTTGTTTATGTTGTTCTGTGGTTTTTTCTAATAGAAAATCAACCGTTTGTTGTTGGAAATCTTTTAATTGAAGGTTGATCATAGTTCACCCGCCTCAATAAGTTCATGTCTAAAATAATATTCAGGAATTTCAATTAGTGTTGCTTGCTTTTTAGCGACTAGCGCATTTTGTGCACGAGAAAGTAGTACATAAGGCGCAATAAAAAGTCTCGCTTTTATTGGTAAGCTCTCATTCACTACAGCATCTAATTCTGATTCATTTTTAACGAGAATATTATGCTCGCCATCAATTTCACACATATATTCCAACTCAATAAGCTCCTTGATGTAATCCATCAGTTGTGCTTTTAAAGTGCGGTTGTTTTCATCAAACTTTTTAATAAAGTCAGTTTTAAAATATTTCAGATTATGCGGTAAATCTGTTTGGATGTTTTTCAAGCGCTGATAAGTGACTTCTTCACAAATATTATTTTCATTATTGGTACAGAGAATATACTGCCTGTTTCCACCATCTTCTTTATTTAGTTGAGCAACAGCATGTCCTGTGGTGCCGGAGCCGGCGAAGAAGTCTAGGACTGTTTCGCTTTTTGTATGTTCAAGTAAGTATTTTATTAACTCAATAGGCTTGGGGTTAGAAAAAATATCTTTTTCATTGAATATTTTTGTAAGGAGTTTTGTAGCAGTGCCAGTCTCAGCTAAGTCATATAAAATACTTCTACTTTTTAATATTTTTATTTGATTTTCATTATAAAAGCTCATTTCATATGGAACCCATCGATTCTCTTTTTTATCTTTTATCCAATGGATATGTTTGTTTTTAACTAAGTTATATAATCTTTCTTTTCCAACTCTCCATCTACCATCTTTTTTGTCTGGTGCAATAGGATACAGATCATTTCCATCAGGATCTTTAATTGGGAAATACATGGTTGGTCTGTCTTCTTTATGTGATGAGCTTCCCCATTTTTCTAATTTAATAATTTTATATAGTGAACCATCAGAATATGTATATTTATATTCATTCTGGTCAATTTTCTCATGTTTATCATTCCAAATGAATTGAGATGATTTTCTATATCCAAATATATATTCATGTTCAGTTACGAAAAACTCATCTGTTTGTCCACCTCCTGATTTCTTTCTCCATATCATTGTCCCAACAAAGTTATTTTCGCCAAAAATTGAATCACATAATAACTTTAATTGAGCAAATTCATTTTCATCAATTGAAATAAAAATAACGCCACTTTTACTCAATAAATTTCGAGCAATCTCCAATCGCTTGCTCATAAAAGAAAGCCATTTAGAATGAGCGTAGCCATCGTTTTTATCTATGTAATGGTCATCATAGATAAAATCTTTGTTGCCGGTGTTGTAGGGAGGGTCGATGTAGATAACATCAATTTTGTTTCGGTGGGTTTTTTCAAGAAGTTTTAAAGAATGGAGATTATCCCCTTCAATTAGGAAATTAAATTTTTCATAATCTTGCTGGACAATCGCTGGACAATCGCTGGACAATCGCTGGACAATCGCTGGACAATCGCTGGACAATCGGAAGTCGTGATTTTACGTGTCGTATCTTCAATAAAAACAGGAATATGCTCTTGTAGCATTTCATCCACATGCTCGGAATGTTCTTCCCAGACTAAACCGTATTTTTTATTTAACAGAGCATTTTCAATCTCATTGAACGCAATAATCGAAGCATCATCAGAATGAGTTTGCTTAAGTGATTGCAAAAAAGAGAGCATTTCCCCCCTTTTTTTCTGTGAAATATTTGCCATTTATACATCCTTAGGTAAAAAATTAGTTTATAAGATGTTTGGTATCATAGCGTAAAATATATGGCTTTTCGACTATGCTTTATTAAAAACTTGGTTAAGACAACACTCTCAACAAAACAGGCTGAAATTCCGTTTGTTGGCCGAGTTTGTGGGTATATCGTTTAACCATGACAAAGGAAAGTGCGGTCAAAATAAAGATTAAAATTGCACGGATGAGCTCATTTTCACTGATATAGCTAGAAAGTAATGTTGCAACTAATAGCGTGAAAAGTGGCACGATATACATTAACAGTGCGGAGAAAAGCATGGATTTTTCTTCTAGACCGATTTCTACCATTTGGCCTGTGCGCAGTGGCGTGATGGTTTCTAATGTGAAGATATGTTCGCCTCGTTTTCCGTTAAGCTCAGAAAGGGAAGCTGTTCCACAGGCTTCTCTAGCTGAACAAGCTCCACAGGCGCTTTGTGATTGACATTTCACTTTAGCAAGACCCGTTTCTGCATCATAGCTCATCACAACTGCACTTTCTTTTAGCATTGTGCTTCTCCCATATAAATATCAAAGCGGTGATTTTTGGTTTCACGACTAACATGGGGCGCTTTTTCCGCTAAGAATTCCGCATAATCAGGACGTTTTACCACCACACGTTTACGGGCTAATTGTAACGCAGGTGTCAAGAGCTCATCGGCATCCAAATCTGCACCAACCAAATGTTGGAATACACGCATTTCTTTTTTAACTAGGGCGGATTTTTGCTTATGTGGATACATTGGATCTAAATACACCACATCGGCACTCTCGGTTTGTGGGTTGAGTTCGGCAATATGATGAACATCTAGTAATTGCATATTTTTTTGCATCATTTCGCCTATTTCTACATCCTGATAGGCGCGGTTGAGCCCATCCTGTAACAGTAAATATACCACGGGATGACGCTCAACTAAGCGCACTTGGCAACCGATAGAAGCTAAAACAAAGGCATCTCGACCAAGTCCTGCGGTGGCATCAATCACGGAAGGTAATTCAGTTCCCTTAATGCCTACAGCTTTGGCAATAGCTTCGCCACGTCCACCGCCAAATTTACGACGATGCGCCATCGCACCAGCTACGAAATCTACAAACACATCGCCCAGCTTAGGCTCGTCTAGTTTACGCAGGGCAAGATGGGTTTCTGTTCGCACCAATGCAAGTGGACTTTCAGTACAATGCTCGATACCAAGAGGGGAACAAAGTGCGGTCAATTCTGACAATGTTCCCGCTTCGGCAAGCAGTTGAATTTTTATTTTCTCACCAGCCATACGCCGCTTTCCATATGATCTGTGTAAGGGAATTGATCAAACAGCGCCGCTTTTTCAATGCGGTGGGTTTGGCTTAGGGTTTGCAAATTCTCACAAAGGGTATGAGGATTGCAGGAAATATACAAAATACGATCGTAATTCTGCACCAGTTTTACCGTGTCAGGGTCAAGCCCTGCTCGTGGTGGATCCACAAAAATTGTATTGCATTGATAGGCTTTTAAATCAATGCCTTTTAAGCGATTAAATTCACGGATGCCATTCATTGCTTGAGTAAACTCTTCTGCTGACATACGGATAATTTGTAGATTATCTATACCATTTTCCGCAATATTAAATTGTGCGGCAGCCACTGATGGCTTGGCAATTTCGGTAGCAAGGACTTTTCGGAAGTTTTGTGCAAGGGCGATGGAGAAATTACCGTTACCACAATACAGTTCCAATAAATCCCCTTGAGAACCTTGGGTGCAATTAATCGCCCATTCCAACATCTTGCAATTCACCGCGGCATTTGGCTGAGTGAAGCTGTTTTCCACTTGGCGATAAACATAATTACGCCCTTTCACTGGTAACACTTCATCGACAAAATCCTGCTCTAAACAGATTTTTTGTTTACTCGCACGACCAATCAGCTGCACATCAAAACCAAGTTGTTGTAATTCACCTTTTAGGTTTGCTGCAGCGCTTTGCCATTCTTCCGTGAGTTGTTTGTGGTAAAGCAGACTCACAATGATCTTATTGCTGAGCGTGCTCAAATAATCAATTTGAAACAGTTTTTTATGTAATACTTCCTGCGTTTTTAACAACGGCAGTAAAGCTTTCATCATGCGATTGATCAGTTCACTGGCAATCGGGAATTCATCCACACGATAACGTTGCAAGGTGCTTTGATCAAACATGATGTGATAAAAATCGCCTTTATCATGCCAAATACGAAATTCTGCACGCATCCGATAATGGCTAGTCGGTGAATCAAACACGGCTATTTCTGGGGCGTTAAAGGGCTGCAAAAGTGCGGTCAGTTTTTCAGTCTTTTTTTGCAGGAGTTCGGTATATTGGGAAATGGGTAGTTGCATTGATGTTTACGTTTGAATGATAAATATCCCACGGCCCTTGGCAAGCATGGGGATTGAGTAAAAAAGCAAAAGGCAAGCTTCTGCCTGCCTTTTAAAATGTATTATTCGCCAGAATAATCTTCGCCGCCAGAAGCCGCTTCGCTCACATCACCTGATAAGGTGTAAACACGTTTTGTTGTGTTAATACGAGTACGATATTTATTCCAGGTTTTTTCGAAGAAAGTTTCCGGTGCACGTTCACCACGGCAAAAAGCAACAAATTCTTTTTCTTCTTTTGTCGCTGGCTTGCGCTCGCCTGAATCTAATGCTTTAAACGCTTGACCATATTGCTCTAATACTTGGGATTCTTTGATTGTATAATCACCGTGACGGGAAAATCCACGTGGGTAGTTTTTGTCGTCAAAAAAACGACGAGTAACACTGAAACTAGCAGCCATAATCATCTCTCTTCTTTCATATTTAAAAACGGCAGGCATTAAACCAATTTTTTTTTATTTTTGCAATAAACCTTTCACGGTTTCTACATAATCTTTGACGAAATCATCGTAATTTAAGCCTTCAGGGTTTACACGATATTTGCCATTGACATAGAAATCAGGTACGCCATGTACTTTAAACTGCTCAGCCGCATTCACTTGTTTATTCACTAAACCGTTTACAGCAAAGCTGTTGATGTTGTTATCAAATTGTTCAGCAGTCACACCGTTATCAATGAAGATTTTACGAATATCGTCCATTGAGCTTAATTTATCTTGTTGTGCGGCTTCAAATAAAGGCGCTTTCACTTTGCTTTCTGCACCAAGTGCCATCGCTAATGCCCATGCACGAGTGAGGTTTTCAGATTGACGACCTAAGAAGTTAACGTGATATTGTTTAAATTCAGTGCCTTTTGGTAAGCTTTCTGCAACTTGTTTTGGAATGTGGTATTCCATTTCAAAGGCATAGCAATGTGGGCAGTAGAAAGAGAAAAATTCAATCACTTCAGGCTGTGCAGAAGCGGTTTGGCCTACTTGAACGTATTGTTTACCTTCTTCTAAATTAGCTGCGAATGCGTTAAATGAAAATAAAGCACCGAGTAAAAATAAAATTTTTTTCATTTGTTTTCCTTATTTAATAATTCCGCGTGCTTTTAACAATGCGGTTTTAAAATCTTCTTCATAATCTTTTTTGATGCCAGGGATTGGCTCAAGTTTATCTGTGCCGTGCATTTTTAAATGATAAATAATCACTTCATCAGATAATTCTGCTACGGGTTTATCAAAACCTGCTTCATCAGCAATTTTTTTCAAAATTTGTAACAAGCTCAGATCTGGGTCTTTAGACCAATAAGGTTGTAAAAGTTCCAATACTTCATTTAAACGCTTACATTTCATTGCTATTTCCTTTTAAATGGAGAAAAATAAGGCTAGATCATACTTCAAATAAGGCAATAAGAAAATATGAAATACACAATAAGTGCGGTTATTTTGGCGGGAGGAAAAGCGCGGAGGATGAATGGTGCAGATAAAGGCTTACAGCTTTTACAAAATAAACCATTAATTAGCCATGTGATTGAACGCTTACAACCTCAAGTGGTTGATATTTCTATTAATGCTAATCGTCACCATACAGAATATGCACAATGGGGTTTTCCCGTATTTTCAGATGAATTGCCTGATTTTCAGGGACCGTTGAGTGGTATGTTGACGGCACTCGAAAAAGCTAAAACAGATTTTGTGCTTTTTGTGCCTTGCGATAGCCCATATTTCCCTCCAAATTTATTAGAAAAACTAAAAAGTGCGGTTAAAAATGACCGCACTTTAATGGCTTATGCAAAAGATAAAGAGCGTGAGCACCCGACATTTTGTTTGATGTCCGTTCAGCTTAAAGAGAAGTTACGCGTTTATTTAAATGAAGGCGAACGGCGTTTATTACAATTTATGAACAAAAATGGCGCGGTTGCTGTTCAATTTGACGTCCAAGAAGGACGATTTGTAAATTTTAATACCTTAGAAGATTTACAATAAATTATTTGTTAAACCTTGAATTTTGCAAAAAATTCTCCATTATTGCAGTGTTTACTTTCTATTTTATTGAGGAACTTTATTATGATGCGAATCCTTTTATTTTTAGCCACTAACTTTGCTGTGATGCTTGTGTTAGGGATTATTTTAAATGTGACCGGTATTGCAGGAAATAGTACAGGTGGCATTTTAATTATGGCGATGCTTTTCGGTTTTGCCGGATCATTGATTTCATTATTTTTATCAAAAACCATGGCATTGCGCTCTGTGGGCGCGGAAGTGATTACTGAACCGCGTAATCAAGCTGAGCGTTGGTTAGTGGAAACTGTACGTCGTCAAGCACAGCAAGCAGGCATCCCAATGCCAGATGTGGCGATCTACCATTCTAATGATGCGAATGCTTTTGCTACGGGGGCAACGAAAAACAATTCTTTAGTGGCGATTAGTACAGGCTTATTAAACTCCATGACGGAAGAAGAAGCAGAAGCGGTACTGGCTCATGAGGTATCACACATCGCGAACGGTGATATGGTGACCATGACTTTATTACAAGGTGTATTGAATACCTTTGTAATTTTCTTATCTCGTGTGATTGCCAATGTGGTGGCAAGTTCTCGTAATGGCGATGAAGAAAGCCGCAGCTCAGGCATTTACTTCTTAGTCTCAATGGTGTTAGAAATCTTGTTTGGTATTTTAGCGAGCATTATCGCGATGTGGTTCTCACGCTATCGCGAATACCGCGCAGATGCAGGCTCTGCACAGCTTGTCGGTAAAGAAAAAATGATTGCGGCATTGCAACGTTTACAACAAATTCATGAGCCACAAGAGATGGAAGGTTCACTTAATGCCTTTATGATTAACGGCAAACGTAGCGAACTCTTTATGAGCCATCCTCCACTTGAAAAACGTATCGAAGCATTACGTAGTTTATAAAAGATAAAAATAAAAAGGGCTAAATGTAATATTTAGCCCTTTTTATTTGTAGATTATTTAATATTCGCTAAGACTTTAGTGAGTAATTCCCAGTACGTTTGTACTGTTGAAATTTGGACTTTTTCATCAGGCGAATGTGCATTGCGAATAGTTGGCCCCACAGAAATCATTTCAATATTCGGATAATGTTCTTTCAACAAGCCACATTCAAGCCCTGCATGAATCACTTTAATCTCAGGCTCTTTGCCAAGCACTTCTGCATAATGTTTTTTCATTAAGGCTAAAATTGCCGTGTCGTTTACCGGTTTCCAACCAGGGTAAGAACCTGAGAATTCGACCGTTGAACCAGTGAGTTCAGCGAGTGAAGTTAAGGTTTCTTCTACATACTCTTTACCACTTTCAATAAGCGAGCGAATAAGAATGGTACCTTTGATTTTATCTTCAAGGGTTTTTAATACACCAATGCTTAACGAGCTCTCCACGACATTTTTGATGACATCACTGTTGCGGATCACGCCATTTGGTAAGACGTTCAGCAAATTAATCACTTTTTTGGTGGTTTCAAGCGTGAAAGTTTGTTGTGGATTTTCAACTTGCTCAGCGGTTAAGGTTAAGTTAGGTTCAGCAATAGCGAGCTCTTCTTTCAATAAAACTTCAAAATTTTTGACTGTACTTTTTACGCTTTCTACATCATGATTGAAGCAAATGGTTGCGGCGGCTTCACGCGGAATCGCATTACGAATTGAGCCACCACGAATTTCTGCAAGGGCAAAGTGCGGTTGATTTTGTGAGAGTTTTGCCAATAAACGCGCCAATACTTTAATTGCATTTGCGCGTGTAGTGTGAATATCACAACCTGAGTGACCGCCCCGCAAACCTTTTAAGTTAATTTGCAAAGTATGGTTGAATGAATTGGTTTCACGGTGAACAGGTAGCTCAACATTCGCATTTACCCCACCAGCACAACCAATATAGATTTCACCAATTTCTTCAGTGTCGGTATTAATTAAGATTTCCGATTTTAACCAGTTACGACGGAGGTGTACGGCACCATCCATGCCGGTTTCTTCAGTCATGGTGAGTAACACTTCAAGTGGTGGATGTGCAATATCGGTACTTTCTAATACCGCTAAGGTCGAGGCTAAACCGATACCGTTATCCGCGCCAAGTGTGGTGCCTTGTGCTTTTACCCAATCGCCATCAATATAAGGGCGAATTGGGTCTTGAGCGAAGTTGTGTGGATTGCCTTCATTCGCTTGTGGAACCATATCTAAATGTGCTTGTAACACAACAGGTTGACTGTTTTCCATACCTGCTGTGGCAGGTTTACGAATTAATACATTACCGGCTTCATCACGCTCGGCAAAAAATTGTTTTTCTTTCGCCCAGTTAACAATAAAGGTCGCGAGCGCATCTTCGTGATGAGAAGGATGTGGAATCGCACAAATTTGATCAAACCATTTCCAAAGTAATTGCGGTTGTAATGTGGTAATTTCTGACATAATGAACTCCTTTTTTCATTAAAATTTTTGCGGAAATCATAGCATAAAACGCCATTTCGGGTTAAAATTCTGCAATTTTTTTATTTAGCGACAAAGTTTAAGGGATTTGTTATGAGCGAAAAATATGTTGTGACTTGGGATATGTTCCAAATGCATGCCCGCAAATTAGCGGAACGTTTACTTCCTGCCACTCAGTGGAAAGGTATCATCGCAGTAAGTCGTGGTGGTTTATTCCCAGCAGCGGTACTTGCTCGCGAATTAAATATTCGTTTCGTAGAAACCGTGTGTATTGCCAGCTATGATCACGATGAACAAGGTGCATTAAAAGTATTACACCGCGCAGATGGTGATGGTGAAGGAATGATCGTGGTAGACGATTTGGTAGATACCGGCAATACCGCTCGAGCAATTCGTGAAATGTATCCAAAAGCAAAATTCGTCACGGTATTCGCAAAACCTGCAGGTGCTGAGTTGGTGGATGATTACGTGATTGATATTCCACAAAATACTTGGATTGAACAACCTTGGGATTTAGGTTTAACTTTCGTGCCACCATTGGCAAGAAAATAATAAAACTTGAATATAAAATTTTGTTACGCCGGTGCTTTTATAGCTCCGGCGTAATAATTATGACCAATTTATTTTGATTATGAATAGTATCGACGCACAAAAAGCGCTAGAGAGATCTTACGTTTCCTCAATTGAAAATACAGAATATGATGAAGCATTAAAGCTGGCTGAAATGCTTTATTTACTTGATCCCAGTAATCCTGAATATTCCCATAAAATTGCTTATGTTTATTTGAAAGAATTAAAATGGGAAGAAGCCATTGAGGCGGAATTAAAAACATTAGAATTAGATGCTCAATATATTCCGGCTTTAGATTTGTTAGCACATGCTTATGGCGGAATAGGTAATTGGGAACGTTCAGGCTTTTATGGCAGTTTAGCCCTTGAGATGAAAGACAAAGCCATTCCCGTTCCAACACAGGAAATGGTTCCTGCGCCTGCACCTAAAAATGGTAAACGAATTATCGCATTTTCTTTATTTGGCAATAATCCTAAATATGTTGAGCCGGCGATATTAAATACACAAGTATCTCCCATGTTATTCCCTGGGTGGGTATGCCGTTTTTATGTAGATGATTCAGTTTCTCCTGAAGCGATTCAACGATTAAAAAATAATGGTGCGGAAGTAGTTTATGTCACTTCACCTGTGAATAAATGGCCTGGTGCAATGTGGCGTTTTCTTGCAATTAATGATCCCGAAGCTGAGTATGTGATCTTCCGTGATGCTGACTCAGTAGTTTCTCACCGAGAAGCAGAAGCCGTGGCCGAATGGATTGAAAGTGGTCGTTTATTCCATACGATGCGTGATTCAGGCTCCCATACCGCACTTATTTTAGCGGGGATGTGGGGGGCTAAAGCTGGTGCGGTGCCAGATATGGAAGCTAGAATTCAACGTTTTGTTGATAAGGGTTATGACTCTCGTCATTTTGCTGATCAGGATTTCCTTGCTGAAGACTTGTGGGGCTATATTCGCCAAGATGTATTCTCACATGATAGGGTATTTAATTTCTGTAATGCAAAACCTTTCCCTGGAGAGTTTTACCCTCATTATCAAATTGCGCATTGCGAAGGAGCAAGTAGTTTTGATGCGAAAACCTCTTTTGAAGAAGGGTGCAAAGTAAGATGGACGTTATATTCAAAAATATCGCCTATGGTCAATGTCGATTATTCCTTTATTCGAGTGCCTGAATTTAAAGTTTGCAGCTATGAAACCACAGTAGAGAATGGTAGATTTGAAGCATCAATACCAAGACGTTATGGATACGCTTTTAAAGAAGGCTTAGCTAGAATAGATATTAAAAAAGCCTAAGTTATCTGTTTTAACTATCAACATAAGGATTATTCATGTCAACTCAACCGCGTTTTGTACATCTTCGTACACACACCGATTTTTCAATGATCGATGGTATCGTGAAAGTGAAACCATTGGTCAAAGCGTGTGCTGCAAACAATATGGTTGCGTTGGCATTAACGGATTTTACCAATTTCTGTGGTGTAGTGCGTTTTTATGGTGAAACCCTTTCTTCGGGGATTAAACCGATTATTGGCGCAGATGTTCATGTTAAAAGCGAGCTATGCGGTGAGGAATTATTCACCCTCACTTTACTTGCCAAGAACAATGAAGGCTATAAAAACATCACATTATTACTTTCAAAAGCCTATCAACGCGGCTATGTGGACTTGCCTTATATCGACCAGGAATGGTTGATTGAACACCGTGAGGGTGTAATTGTTTTATCAGGTGGCACACAAGGCGATATCGCGAAAAAACTCCTTAAAGAAAATATTTCCGAAGCGGAAAGTGCGGTCAGTTTTTATCAAGAATTTTTTCCTGACCATTTTTACCTTTCGCTGTCTAGAACGGGTCGTCCGGATGAAGAGCGTTATATTCAAGCCGCATTAAAATTGGCTGAGGAACATGATTTACCGCTTGTTGCAACCAACGATGTTGTCTTTCTCGCACCTGATGATTTTGAGGCACACGAAATTCGAGTTGCTATTCATGATGGCTATACCCTTGACGATCCGAAGCGTCCAAAACGTTATACCGAGCAACAATATTTTCGCTCAGAAGAAGAGATGTGCGACTTATTTGCGGACATTCCTTCTGCACTTGAAAATACGGTATTAATAGCACAACGCTGTAATGTGACTTTGCGTTTGGGGCAATATTTCCTCCCTCAATTTCCAACTGGCGAGCTGAGCACGGAAGATTATTTGGTGATGAAAGCCAAAGAAGGCTTGGAAGAGCGTTTAGCGTTTTTATTCCCCGATGAAAAAGTGCGGGCAGAAAGACGACCAGAATATGATGAGCGTCTTCAAGTCGAACTCGATGTGATTAACCAAATGGGTTTTCCGGGTTACTTCTTAATCGTCATGGAGTTTATCCAATGGTCAAAAGACAATGATATTCCTGTAGGACCAGGGCGTGGCTCTGGTGCGGGTTCATTGGTGGCTTATGCACTAAAAATTACCGATTTGGATCCCCTTGAATTCGATCTTCTTTTTGAGCGTTTCTTAAACCCAGAACGTGTTTCCATGCCCGATTTCGACGTCGACTTCTGTATGGATGGACGCGATCGTGTTATCGATCATGTGGCAGAAACTTATGGTCGTGGTGCGGTATCACAAATTATTACTTTTGGTACCATGGCGGCCAAAGCAGTAATTCGAGATGTGGGTCGCGTATTAGGCCATCCTTATGGCTTTGTGGATCGTATCTCGAAAATGATTCCCCCTGATCCCGGCATGACTTTAGCCAAGGCTTTTGAGGCTGAACCACAGTTACAAGTGGCATATGATTCAGATGAAGAAGTCAAAGCCCTAATTGATATGGCGCGTAAGCTAGAGGGGGTCACGCGAAATGCGGGTAAACACGCGGGTGGCGTGGTAATTTCCCCTTCTTTGATTACAGACTTTGCACCACTTTATTGTGACAATGAGGGCCTTCATCCGGTTACTCACTTCGATAAAAATGATGTGGAATATGCAGGTTTAGTGAAGTTTGACTTCTTAGGTTTGCGTACACTCACCATTATCAAATGGGCTTTGGATATGATTAACGCTCGCCTTGCTCGTGAAGGCAAACCGCCAGTCGATATTGCTGCTATTCCATTGGATGATCCCGAATCCTTTGATTTACTGAAACGGTCTGAAACGACCGCTGTATTCCAGTTGGAATCTCGCGGGATGAAAGATTTGATTAAACGCCTGCAGCCAGACTGTTTTGAAGATATTATCGCATTGGTGGCATTATTCCGACCAGGTCCATTACAATCGGGCATGGTGGATAACTTTATTGACCGTAAACATGGTCGTGAGGAAGTGTCTTATCCTGATGCAAACTACCAACATGAAAGCCTTAAACCGATTCTAGAGCCAACTTACGGTATTATTTTGTATCAAGAGCAAGTTATGCAGATTGCTCAGGTGTTAGCAGGTTATACTCTTGGTGGTGCGGACTTATTACGCCGTGCGATGGGTAAGAAAAAACCGGAAGAAATGGCGAAACAGCGCTCAGTGTTTAAAGAAGGCGCTGAAAAAAATGGTGTTGATGGCGAACTTTCCATGAAGATTTTCGACTTAGTGGAAAAATTTGCCGGCTATGGTTTCAATAAATCGCACTCTGCCGCTTACGCATTAGTATCTTACCAAACCCTTTGGCTGAAAACCCATTTCCCTGCTGAGTTTATGGCAGCAGTAATGACCTCGGAAATGGATAATACGGATAAAATTGTCGGCTTATACGATGAATGTTTACGTATGGGCTTAAAAGTTACCCCACCGGATATTAACGTAGGAAAACATCATTTCAGCGTGAATGAAAATGGTGAAATTGTTTATGGCATCGGCGCCATTAAAGGTGTGGGTGAAGGTCCGATTGAGGCACTGATTACCGCTCGTAATGAAGGTGGGATTTTCAGAGATTTATTTGATTTATGTGCTCGCGTTGATTTGAAGAAAATTAACCGTCGTACTTTTGAAAGTCTGATTATGTCGGGCGCATTTGATAAGTTAGGGCCACATCGTGCGGCGTTATCTAAGAATCTAGAAGATGCACTCAAAGCCTCTGATCAGCATGCAAAAGATGAGGCCATGGGACAAGCCGATATGTTCGGTGTGCTGACAGAAACACATGAAGAAGTGGAAAATGCTTACGCTCATACGCCACCTTACACAGAAAAACAAATTTTAGATGGTGAGCGCGAAACCCTTGGTTTGTATTTAAGCAGCCACCCGGTGAGTCGTTATTTAAAAGAGCTCTCTCATTATAGTTCTACGCGATTAAAAGATCTCACGCCAAACCGCCGTGGGCAAATTAGTACGGCAGCCGGTTTGTTGGTGTCAACTCGCTTTGCGACAACGAAAAAAGGCAATCGGATTGGTATCGCCACTATTGACGACCGTTCTGGACGTTTGGATTTAACTCTATTCGGCGAAAGCTTAGACCAATTCGGCGAAAAACTACAAAAAGATACTGTTGTGGTGGTATCTGGCCAAGTGAGTTTTGATGATTTTTCTGGTGGATTAAAAATGTCGGTACGGGATTTGATGACCTTAGATGAAGCTCGCTCCCGTTATGCGAAATCCTTGGCAATAAGTTTGTCAGAGGAACAGATTAGCCCAAGTTTTATTAAGAAACTGAAAGAAATGTTAGAACCTGTTAGTGGCGGTACTTTACCGATTAACGTATATTATCAAAGTGCAAAAGGTCGTGCGTTATTGCGTCTAGGGATTCAATGGTCGATTACACCAACGGATGAAATTCTAACAGAATTGGTGAATTTGCTCGGTGAAAATGCGGTAGAGCTAGAATTCGGTTAATATTCCAGTCAAAGTGCGGTCAAAAAATCCGTGTTTTTTAACCGCACTTTAAGCGATATAAATAATAAAGCGAGAGATAAAATGGAAAAAATCATTATTGATGCAGATAGATTTTTACGTACCATTTCACGTATTTCCCATGAAATTATTGAAAAACACCAAGATTTCGATAATGTCATTTTAGTTGGGGTGAAACGCCGTGGTGCTGAAATTGCCGAATTGATTCAACGTCGTATTGAAGAGTTGAATGGAGTAAGTCTTCCAATGATGGAATTGGATATCACATTTTACCGCGATGACTTAGAGTACGTTGAACCTGAAAATCCAACCCCTGTGTATAGCGGGGCCTCAAGTTATATGAATATTCAGGGTAAAGAAGTCATTTTGATCGATGACGTGCTCTTTACCGGTAGAACTATTCGTGCCGCGATGGATGCGTTAACAGATTTTGGTCGAGCTGCTAAAATTGAATTGGTGATTTTAGTGGATCGCGGACATCGTGAATTACCAATTCGGGCAGACTATGTAGGTAAAAATGTGCCTACTTCCCGTGATGAACAAGTTCAGGTGCGTACATTAAAATACGATGGTTGTTATGAAGTGGCATTATTGCCTAAATAACGATCAGCCTATTGTGAACCTTTGATAAAATTGATAATCTAACGAGCATTATCCTATTATTTTTTAAGACAACTAAAATGAAAAAATCAATGTTAAAATCTCTTTTATTTGCCATGATCGGTCTGTTTACTTTTTCTCAAGTTCAAGCAGAAGAACGCGTTGTGGCGACTGTGAATGGTACACCAATTTTACAAAGCCAAGTGAATGCTGTAATGGGTAAGAAAGGTAGCCAACGTGCAGCATTAGATAAGATTATTGATGATATGCTGACTGATAAGGCTATCAAAGAATCAGGCGTAAAAGTAAACCAAGCGGAAGTAAACCGTATCGTAGAAGATATTGCAGCGAAAAATGGTTTAACTTATGGTCAATTCTTAGATGCGTTGGATTATCAAGGCATTTCCTTAAACGCATTTAAACAACAAATCTCTCGTCAAATGTTAATGGCGGGTGTGCGTAACCATGCCATTCAAAACAGCGTAGATGTGACTCGTGAGCAAGTGGATGCATTGGGTAAACAAATGTTCGATGAAGCGAAAGCAAAAGGTACTGCACAAAAAGTGATGGGTAAAGAGTATGAAGTTCGTCATATTTTATTAAAATTAAACCCATTACTGAACGATGCACAAGCTAAAGCAGAATTAGAACGTATTCGTAGCGAGATTATTTCTGGCAAAATGACATTTGCTGATGCGGCATTAAAATATTCTAAAGATTATTTATCAGGTGCGAATGGCGGAAGCTTAGGCTATGCTTTCCCAGAAGCTTATGTAGGTCCATTTGCAAAAATGGTTGAAACAACCCCACAAGGTACTATTTCTGCTCCATTTAAATCTGAATTTGGTTGGCATATTCTCGAAGTAACCGGTAGTCGTGATGGCGATAAAACAGAAGATGCCTATCGTCAAAAAGCTTACGAACAAATCGTGAATAGCCAATTACAAGATGCAACCAAAGACTGGGTGAAAGCATTACGTAAAAATGCTGATATTCAATATTTCGATAAGTAACAGAAACCGTTAGAATAAGGGGGCATTTTTGCCCCTTTTGTCGTTTTTATAAAATGAGTGACGCATGAAAAAATTTTTTGTCTTTTTACTGATTCTCTTGCTAATTCTTGGTGGTGTTGGTTTTTGGGGTTATCAAAAATTAACTGAGTTTGTTCATACGCCGGTGAATGTCACGCAGGATCAATTGCTTACAATTGAGCGAGGCACTACTGGCAGTAAACTCGCCGCTTTATTAGAGCAAGAAAAAATTCTTGAACATGCCGATTTATTGCCTTGGTTATTGAAATTACAACCGCAGCTCAACAAAGTGAAAGCGGGGACTTATTCTTTAACGGGCGTGAAAACGTTGCAAGATTTATTGGATATGCTCAATTCCGGCAAGGAAGCGCAATTTAGCGTGAAGTTTATTGAAGGTAAAACGTTCAAGGAATGGCGTAAAAACCTTGAAAGCGCACCTCACTTAAAACAAACCTTGCAAGGTAAAACGGATAAAGAGATCATGGTGTTATTGGATATTCCAGCCGTTGCAAAAGCCGTTTACGAATGGAATAACATGGATGGGTGGTTGTATCCAGATACCTATAATTACACGCCTAACTCGACGGATCTTGAATTATTAAAACGTTCAGCTACTCGCTTACAAAAAGCTTTAGATAAAGCGTGGAGTGAACGGGATGAAAATCTCCCATTAGCAGATCCATATCAGATGCTAATTTTAGCTTCTATTGTGGAGAAAGAAACAGGAATTGCGGCGGAGCGCCCACAAGTGGCTTCAGTATTTATTAATCGTTTAAAAGCCAATATGAAACTGCAAACTGACCCAACCGTGATTTATGGAATGGGTGAGAGTTATACCGGCAATATTCGTAAGAAAGATTTGGAAACGATGACCCCGTACAATACCTATATGATTGAGGGTTTACCACCAACACCAATTGCGATGGTGAGTGAGAGCGCTTTACAGGCTGTGGCGCATCCAGCGAAAACGGACTTTTATTATTTTGTTGCTGATGGAAGTGGCGGTCATAAATTTACTCGCAATCTGAACGAGCATAATAAAGCGGTGCAAGAATATTTACGTTGGTATCGTAACCAACAAAAAGGAGCCAACTAATGCAAGGCAAATTTATCGTCATTGAAGGGCTGGAAGGTGCAGGTAAAAGTACCGCCATGCAAACGGTGGTGGATACATTAAAATCTCTTGGTGTAAATGATATCGTGTTTACTCGTGAGCCAGGCGGTACACCGTTAGCAGAGAAATTACGCCATTTAATCAAACATGAAACAGAAGAGCCTGTTACCGATAAAGCGGAATTATTAATGCTTTATGCGGCACGAATTCAATTGGTAGAAAATGTGATTAAGCCAGCATTGGCAGAAGGAAAAATTGTGCTTGGCGATCGTCACGATATGTCTTCTCAGGCCTATCAAGGTGGTGGGCGTCAGTTTGACCAAACGCTGATGGCAAATTTAAAAAATATGGTGTTAGGTGATTTTGAACCCGATTTTGTACTGTATTTAGATATTGATCCTGCAGAGGGGCTTGCACGTGCTAGAGGACGAGGCGAATTAGACCGTATTGAACAACAAGGGCTTGATTTCTTCCATCGTACTCGCCAACGTTATTTGGAATTGGTGCAAAACAATCCGAAAGCCGCCATTATTAATGCTGGCCAGCCTTTGGCACAAGTACAAGCGGACATTCAAAGTGCGATCAAAAATTGGTGGGTTTCACAAGCAAAATGAGCGAATTTTATCCTTGGTTAGTGCCTACTTATCACAAAATCAGCCAAACTTTTAGCGAAGGTTTGGGGCATCATGCATTATTGATTAAAGCTGATCAAGGCCTCGGTGCAGAAGGTTTGTTTGAGGCTTTGACAAAACGCATTATGTGTCAAACGCCAGATAATGCACCTTGTGGCCATTGTCATGCTTGTCACCTAATGGCTGCGCAAAGTCACCCTGATTTTCATGTTTTAGCCTCTCAAGAAGGCAGAGATATTGGTGTTGATCAGGTACGGGCGATTAATGAAGTTGTCAGCCAACACGCGCAACAAAACGGCAATAAATTAGTGTATATCCAAAATGCGGAACGTCTTACGGAAGCAGCAGCGAATGCGTTGCTCAAAACCTTGGAAGAGCCTCGTCCGAACACGTATTTCTTGTTGCAAACAGAGCCATCTTCGTCATTGTTAGCGACTATTTACAGCCGTTGCCAAGTGTGGAATGTGCCTTTGCCAACGGAAGCAGAAGCCTTAACTTGGCTTTCTTCTCAATTTCAGGCAGAAACATCAGAATTATTGACCGCACTTGCGATGAATTTGGGGCGTCCGCTGTTAGCATTGGAAACCCTCCAGCAAGGATTAATTGAACAACGGAAGAATTTCCTACGCCAATTTTGGCTGTTTTATCGTCGTCGTTCGCCTTTGGAAATTTTGCCTTTCTTTGAAAAAGAACGCACCGTACAGCAAGTAGATTGGATTTTAGCGTTTTTAAGCGATGCCATTAAATACAAACTCGAAATACAAAGTGGCTGGCAAACACTTGATCTTAAAACAGGTGTAACTCAATTTGCAGACGAGCAAACAGCGCTTGGGTTATTAACCGCAAATAAAATTATGCAAAAAGTGCGCTCGGATTTACTCACTATCAACGGCGTTAACACGGAATTAATGTTACTAGATGGTTTGACAAAGTTAATTACCGACGTATTTAAGGACTAAATAAATTATGTTTATCGTAGATTCCCATTGCCATTTAGATGCATTGGATTATGAAAATTTACACAAAGATATTGCTGATGTTGTGGCCAAAGCCCAAGCACGAGATGTGAAGCATTTATTGGCGATTGGCGTAACATTAAGCCGTTTTGAAAAAGCTTACCCTGAGTTAGCAAAATTTCCGAATGTGTCTTTGGCTTGCGGTGTACATCCACTAGATCTTGAAGAAGAACCTTACGATGCCGATCGTTTATTACGTTTATCCCAAGATAAAAAAGTGATCGCAATTGGCGAAATTGGTTTGGATTATTATTACAGTGCAGATAATAAGGCATTGCAGCAAACGGTTTTTGCGGATCAAATCAGAATTGCTAATGAAGTGGATAAACCCGTGATTATTCATACTCGTTCAGCGCCAGAAGATACCATTGCCATGTTGCGTGAGCACCAGGCAGAAAAGTGTGGTGGATTAATTCATTGTTTTACGGAAACCTTGGATTTTGCGAAAAAGGCACTTGATTTAGGGTTTTATATTTCTTGTTCAGGCATTATAACCTTTAAAAATGCGGAAAGTATTCGTGAAGCTATTCGTTATGTGCCGGCAGATCGTTTGTTAGTTGAAACGGATTCGCCTTATTTAGCACCTGTACCTTATCGTGGTAAAGAGAACCAACCTGCCTATACACGTGAAGTGTGTGAGTATGTGGCAGCGTTAAAAGGGTTGTCTATGGAAGAATTTGCACAAATTAGTACACAAAACTTCGAGCGTTTATTTAAAATTAATGTACAATAAATCATCGATTTAAATGAGGGAGTTTTATGCGTAAGTTTTTTAAGTACTTTTTATTTTTAGTAGTCTTTGTTTTCCACGGCTTTATGTTCGCGGTGGTAGACTACGTTTTCCCACACTATGATGTAACGCGAGTAACCGGTGTGGAAGTGAAACGTGTGGATAAAGATGGCCCGATTACAAAATCGAATCCGGCTGATGGTCCAACGCGCGATGTGTATTTTATCAATACACAAAATGATGATGGCAAAATCATGGTGTATCGTAATGAAGATACCCGTTGGGGTTTTCCATTCTACTTTAAATTTGGTTCAGCGAACTTACAGGCTCAAGTTCAAGCCTTGGGTAATGAAAACAAATTAGTGCAAATCAAGTATTACGGTTGGCGGATGACGATGTTCGATGAATATCGCAATGCCGTTGCAGTGAAAGAAATCAGTGGCGATGTGACACCAAGCCATCCGATTTTATCTTGGGTATTCTATGCTTTCTTATTAATTACTCTTTTCCTTTCTATCCAATTTGTACGTGGCTGGTTCGACAGCGAAAATTAGCGTTTCTCAAATATGGGGCGTCATAGAACGCCCTCACAATTTAATAATAACATTTCTAGCTTAAAAACCAGCGGTAAATTGACCGCACTTTAAAGCCAATAAAGAGAACATTATGAGTTTATCTGCAGCGATTTTTATTTTAATCGTATTAATTATTGTCAGTGCAATCTTGTCATCAGCTGAGATTTCTCTCGCGGGTGCAAGACGCATTAAACTACAAACGTTGGCCAATGAAGGCAATATCAAAGCGGAGAAAGTTTTAAAATTACAGGAACAGCCAGGGCGTTTCATTACTGTAGTACAAATTGGACTTAATATGGTTGCCGTACTCGGTGGTGTGATTGGTGAAGCAACCATTAGTCTTCACTTACAGAGTTTTTTACATGAATACACTACGGCAGAATGGGTTGAGCCAGCCTCCTCTTGGATTGCTTTTTTCATGGTAACCACAACATTTGTTTTATTAGCCGATTTAATTCCGAAACGTCTCGCATTGATTAATCCTGAAGGTGTGGCGTTACGGACTATTGGCATTATGCAAGTCTTCATTTTCTTCTTAAAACCTATTGTATGGTTTTTTGATGGTCTTTCTAATATCTTCTTCCATTTAATGGGGATATCCACTAAGCGCGAAGATAATATGACTCCAGAAGACATTGTGGCGATTGTGGAGGCTGGTGCCGAAGCGGGCGTACTAAAAACACAAGAACATTATTTGATTGAAAACATCTTTGAAATGCAAGAGCGTACCGTGTCTTCAACTATGACGACTCGTGAAAACATCGTGTTTTTAGACCGCACTTTTACTCGTCAGGAAGTGTTGAATACCTTATCGGCTGACTCTCATTCTAAATTAGTGATCTGTGATAATGGTTTGGACAAGATTTTAGGTTATGTGGAATCCCATACTTTGTTGACGCTTTATCTTCAACAAGAAGTAGTAGATTTAACAGATAGCCGTTTATTACGCAAAGCGTTATTTATCCCAGATACGCTGTCGTTATACGAAGTATTGGAGTTGTTTAAATCTACGGGGGAAGATTTTGCGATTATCGTCAATGAATATGCGCTTGTAATGGGCTTAATTACCTTGAACGATGTGATGAGTATTGTGATGGGAGAATTGGTTTCTAACGAAGAAGAGCAAATCGTTAGCCGCGATGAAAACTCTTGGTTGATTGATGGGGCAACTCCACTTGAAGATGTGATGCGCGTTTTGGATATTGAATCTTTCCCTGATTCAGAAAATTACGAGACTATTAGTGGCTTTATGATGTATATGTTACGCAAAATTCCGAAAAAAACCGATTTTGTCGTATACGATAAATATAAATTTGAAGTCATTGATACCGAAAACTTCAAAATTGATCAAATTTTAGTTTCGATTGTCAAAGACAGCGGAGTGAGCAAAGAATCAGCGTAGTACTAGGTGTTACCTTGCTTAACTCCCCATTCTAAGTATAATTAACAGCGGTTTTAACCGCCTATAAATAAGGAAAATTTAATGTTTAAAAAAATCTCGATATTCTTTGTTGCAGTAATGCTTGCGGGTTGTTCTTCGATTTCAGATATGACCTCTTATATTCCGTTTATGGGTAAAGACAAAAAGGTCATTGATTTAGATAAAGATAAAATCGACCAAAAATCTTATGCCGCCGCTTATGAAGCCACTGTGGCAACCTATAAAGATCGTGTAACAAAAAATTTCTTTGTGGATAATTTTGCAAGTGGTGCGAATGACTGGTATCTCGGTCGTATTGTTGTACCAATCAAGCAAATTCAAGATAAACTCTACACAGGTGGTCATGATTCTGATGTGTATGCTTACTATAGCGGTGTGTTACATGCAGAAGCATTACAAACTAACTTCAGCCGTTTAAGTGCAAATTGTTGGCAAAAAGTGGATTCGCCAAGTGTGACGCAAGGGATCTACGATGCAATGCGTGATTTGCAAAAAGGCAAAGAGCGCGGTGAAAATGACGCCTACATTTCCCAAGGTAGCGAAATGCTACTCAAAGCCTGTACCGGCCAATAATCAATTTGAGCTGTTGATGAGAGACCTCATCAGCAGCTTTTCTTTTTTTAAATCATCAATGTGAAGGAGCAAGAATGTTAGAACTTTCGGAAAGCAACATTCATTTAAATGCTACGGCAACAAATAAGCTGCAAGCTATTGAAATGGCTGCAAGTGCGTTGGAGCAAGCTGGTAATGTTGAACAAGGCTATTTACAAGGCATGCTTGGACGTGAACAACAAACCTCCACTTTTTTAGGCAATGGGATTGCGATTCCACACGGTACATTAGAAACCCGTTCGATGGTGAAAAAAACCGGTGTGCAAGTTTTCCAATTTCCACAAGGTATTGAGTGGGGAGAAGGTAATATTGCTTATGTTGTGATTGGTATTGCTGCCCGTTCTGATGAGCATCTTGCTTTACTTCGTCAATTAACGCATGTTTTAGGTGATGAAGACACCGCGGCACAGTTAGCGACATTAACTGATGTTGAAAAATTCCGTGCGATTTTATTAGGTGAAAGCGATTCTTTTAGCATGACTGAAGAAACATTAAGTTTAGATATTGAAACGCAAAGTTTGCTCACCCTTACCGCCATCAATGCAGGTAAATTACAACAGCAAAGTGCGGTTGAAAATAGCTTTGTTTCTGAAGTGGTATCCAATTCTGCTCTGCCGCTTGGTAAAGGGTTATGGGTAACCGATGCCGTATCAGGTAATGTGAAAAATGCCTTAGCATTCAGTCGTGCGAAAACCATTTTTAATCATAATGGTAAAGCGGTGAAAGGCGTCTTGACGATTTCGGCAGTTAACGATCAAATCAATGAGACATTAGCGCGTTTATTGGATGATGAAGTCCAAAATATTTTATTAAGTGGTAATACGCAGCAAATTTTGACCGCACTTAATGGTGGTAAAGTGCCAGTTGCAGCAGCTGCTCAATCTGAAGGTCAAATCGCTACGGGTGCAGTGATTGGTACCTTTACTGTTCGTAATGAACATGGCTTGCACGCTCGCCCAAGTGCGGTGCTCGTCAATGAAGTGAAAAAATTCACATCCAAGATTACGGTACAAAATCTTACTCGAGAAACCGCACCAGTTAGTGCGAAAAGTTTAATGAAAATTGTGGCATTAGGTGTCACTCAAGGTCATCGCTTACGTTTTGTTGCGGAAGGTGATGATGCGAAACAAGCCATTGAAGCCTTAGGTAAGATTATTGCGAGTGGGCTTGGCGAAAGCGTATCTGCCGTACCACCGGCTGAACCAGATACTATTGAAGTAAGCAGCGAGCATGCACCACAAATTCACGAAGAAAACACAGGCTTACCAGCCGATGCCATTGAAGCCGTATTTATGATTCGTAATGAACACGGTTTACACGCTCGTCCAAGTGCCGTGCTTGTTAATGAAGTGAAAAAATATAATGCGTCTGTTGCGGTGCAAAACTTAGATCGTGACACCCAATTAGTCAGTGCAAAAAGTTTGATGAAAATTGTGGCACTTGGTGTCGTGAAAGGTCATCGCCTACGTTTCGTAGCGAGCGGTGAAGAAGCTCAACAAGCGATTGACGGTATTGGTGCAGTCATTGAAAGTGGTTTAGGCGAAGGTCGGGGGTAAGTGATGGCAAAAGTAGCAACAATTACCTTAAATGCCGCTTATGATTTAGTTGGGCGTTTGCCTCGTATTGAAATCGGCGAAGTGAACACTGTTGAAACACTCGGTATTTTCCCAGCAGGCAAAGGCATTAATGTCGCGAAGGTATTAAAAGATTTGGGCGTAGAGGTGGCCGTTGGTGGCTTCTTAGGTGAAGACAACGTCGGTGATTTTGAAACCTTATTTAAAAAACAAGGCTTGGAAGACAAATTTCATCGTGTTGCCGGTAAAACTCGCATTAACGTAAAAATTACGGAAACTGAAGCGGATGTGACTGACCTAAATTTCTTAGGCTATCAAATCACACCAGAAGCTTGGCAGCAATTTACAGCAGATTCATTAGCGTACTGCCAAAACTTTGATATTGTTGCAGTCTGCGGCAGTTTACCGCGAGGTGTGAGTCCTGAATTGTTTGCGGATTGGCTTAATCAGTTACATCAAGCTGGTGTGAAAGTCGTATTAGATAGCAGTAATGCCGCACTCACAGCTGGTTTGAAAGCGCATCCTTGGTTGGTGAAACCGAATCATCGCGAATTAGAAGCGTGGATTGGTCATCCATTAAATTCTCTTGATGAAATTATTGCGGCAGCCAAAAAACTTAAAGCCGAAGGCATTGCTAATGTGATTATTTCGATGGGGGCAGACGGTTCTTTATGGCTGAGTGAACAGGCTGTGATTCAAGCTCAACCACCTAAATGTGAAAACGTGGTGAGCACCGTAGGCGCAGGTGATTCTATGGTAGCTGGCTTAATTTATGGTATCGAAAAAGGCCTGTCTCAAGCGGAAACCTTAGCGTTTGCAAGTGCTGTTTCTGCCTTTGCCGTTTCACAAAGTAATGTGGGCGTGAGCGATATCGCCTTGCTTGAGCCAATTCTGGCGAATGTCAAAATTTCTGTGATTGAAGGATAATGTAATGAATTTGTTTTTAACTCAATCTCCGCAAATTGGTGCGGCAAAAGCCTATTTACTTCGTCAAGCATTGAGCGAGGTCGCGAAAAAAGCCAATCATACTCTGGTTGAACAAGCCAAAGAGGCGGATTTAGTGATTGTTTTCGGATCTAGTTTGCCAAACTCTGCGGATCTTGTGGGCAAAAAAGTATTTTTAGCTAATGAAGACGCGGCAATTGCTTCACCTGAAGTCACGCTTACGAATGCACTCAATCAAGCAGTGGACTATGTTCAACCTACTCAAAGTGCGGTTGGATTCGGCGGCGTTTCTGGCGTCAAAAATATTGTCGCGGTGACAGCTTGCCCAACGGGTGTTGCGCATACCTTTATGTCTGCTGAAGCCATTGAAACCTATGCAAAAAAACAAGGGTGGCAGGTAAAAGTAGAAACGCGTGGCCAAGTGGGCGCAGGTAATGAAATTACCCCAGAAGAAGTTGCTGCGGCAGATTTAGTCTTTGTTGCAGCTGATATTGATGTGCCGTTAGATAAATTCCAAGGTAAACCGATGTATCGTACGTCGACCGGTTTGGCTTTAAAGAAAACGGCACAGGAATTCGATAAGGCATTTAAAGAAGCGAAAATTTACGAAGGTGGTACAGCAAAATCTTCTGCGAAATCAGAAGAAAGCGGCGAGAAAAAAGGTGTTTATAAACACTTGATGACAGGTGTATCACACATGTTACCGTTGGTGGTTGCTGGTGGCTTATTAATTGCGATTTCCTTTATGTTTGGTATCGAAGCCTTCAAAGATGAAACGATTTTCCATGGTATTCCAAAAGCCTTAATGGATATTGGCGGTGGTGCCGCATTCCATTTAATGATTGCAGTATTTGCCGGCTATGTGGCCTTTTCTATCGCAGACCGTCCGGGGCTTGCGGTAGGTCTTATTGGCGGTATGTTAGCCACCACAGCCGGTGCAGGGATTTTAGGTGGGATTATCGCGGGTTTCTTAGCGGGTTATGTGGTGAAAGGATTAAATGCAACCATTAAATTGCCGGCAAGTTTAACTTCCTTAAAACCGATTCTAATTCTCCCGCTCTTTGGTACCTTGATTGTTGGTCTTGCCATGATTTATGTGATTAACCCACCGGTTTCACAAATTATGACCACCTTAAGTGATTGGTTAAAATCCATGGGTGAAGTCAATGCGATGGTGTTAGGCGCGATTATCGGTGCCATGATGTGTATTGATATGGGCGGTCCAGTAAATAAAGCGGCTTATACGTTCTCCGTGGGAATGTTAGCTTCTCAAGTTCACACACCAATGGCAGCTGCCATGGCAGCCGGTATGGTGCCACCAATTGGGATGGCGATTGCAACTTGGATTGCTCGCAGTAAATTTACCAGCAATCAACGTGATGCGGGTAAGGCCTCTTTTGTCTTAGGGTTATGCTTTATCTCTGAAGGAGCATTGCCGTTTGTAGCAGCCGATCCATTACGTGTGATTATTAGCTCGGTGATTGGTGGAGCAACTGCCGGTGCGATTTCAATGGCATTAAATATTTCACTACAAGCACCACATGGTGGTTTATTTGTGATTCCGTTTGTCTCTGAACCATTACTCTACCTAGGTGCAATTGCAACGGGGGCATTATTAACCGGCGTGGTTTATGCGGTGATTAAGCCGAAGGCGACAGAATAATCGATTCTTTGATTAAAAAGTGCGGTAATTTTTAACCGCACTTTTCATTTATCAGGTATAATTACAATGATTTAGGGAGAAATTATGGATAAATACAATAAACTCCGCATTGAATGGGATTGTCGTCGAGGTATGCTTGAGCTGGATAAAATCATCATGCCTTTTTATAAAGCGCATTTTGACCAACTGACTGACGACAAAAAAGATATTTTTATTCGTTTACTTGCCGCCACGGATTTACAACTTTTTTCGTGGTTTTTTAATGGCAGTCAATCAGACGATGCCGAAGTGCAAGCGATGGTTGAATATATCCAAGATGTGCAGAAAACGAATGTCCGTTAATTTTTTTGAAATTTTTTATACATAAGGAACTTTTCAATTTTAACTCTGTCTGATAAAGCAACAATAGCTTGCTGTCTTGAATATATGAAGGCGTGTTAGACGTAGCATAGGAGATATATGGCTGAACAGCTAACAGATCAGGCTTTGGTAGAAAGAGTGCAGCAAGGCGATAAAAAAGCCTTTAATTTATTGGTTTCTCGTTATCAAAATAAAGTGGCCGGACTTTTAACCCGCTACATTTCTCATAACGACATTCCCGATGTTGTACAAGAATCCTTTATTAAGGCCTATCGTTCCATTGAATCCTTTCGGGGCGATAGTGCATTCTACACTTGGCTATATCGAATTGCCGTTAATACGGCAAAGAATTACTTAACGGCACAGGGGCGCCGTCCACCGAACGAAGATATTTTGGCTGAAGATGCCGAAAGCTACGATGTGGGAACCCATCTACGTGATGTAGATACCCCTGAAAATGAAATGTTATCTAGCGAATTAGAAAAAGTGGTGTTTGATACTATTCACAGTTTGCCAGAAGATTTAAGAACTGCGATTACCTTGCGTGAGCTTGAAGGGTTAAGTTACGAAGAAATCGCAGAAATAATGGATTGTCCAGTAGGCACTGTACGTTCTCGCATTTTCCGTGCTCGGGAAGTGATTGAGAACAAAATACAACCGCTTATGCAACGTTAAAATAAAGTCGGAGTTTATAAAATGCAAAAAGAGTTACTTTCAGCCTATATGGATGGAGAAGAAGTCAGTGCCGAGTTGACGAAACAACTCTGTCAGGATAAAGATTCACAAAAATCTTGGGCGGCATATCACACAGTAAGATCGGTTATGCGTAAAGAGTCACCAGTATTATTAGGTGCTGACTTTACGGCGAAAATGGCGGATTTAATTGAATTAGAAGAAGTAAAACACGTAGAGATTACTGTTTCTCAACCAACACCAGAAGAAGCAGACAGCTTGCCATTCGTGCAAAAATTAAAAGCATTCTTTGCACCAATGACACAAATTGCCGTGGCGGCAGGTGTGTGTTTAGTGGCAGTAGTAGGTGTGCAATCATTCAATGCAAAAAGCACATCGGTTACACCTGAAAACCCAGTTTTACAAACCTTACCATTTAACAATTCTGTTCAAGAAGTAAGTTACAACGCTCCGACCAAAGATGTAGCGACTTCGGAACAGGTTGAGCAAAAAAATCGCCGTATTGGCACGATGTTGCAAAACTATGAATTACAGCGTCGTATGCATGCAGATAGCTTAAATGTGGGTAGCAACCAAGCGAAATAATTACTACAATTAATCGATAATTCACCACCTTAGGCGTGGTGAATTTTTTTCTGGATAAACCAATTTATTTATGAAAAAAACGTCTCTCAAATTAACCGCACTTTTAGGCTTATTCTTATTGCCTTTTACGGCATTTGCAGAAGAGCCAATCCAGTCATTAAATAAAATGTCGCAAGCCATGCGAGATTTAAACTATGAGCTTGCTTTTGTGCAAACTACGCCAACAAATATGGACTCATTCCGTTATCGTCATATTAATCAAGGGCAAAAAGTGTATGCACAATTGGTGACATTAGATGGTGAACAGCAAGAAATCATCCAGCGCGGTAATTTAGTCAGCTATTTTCAGCCGGGATCACGTGCTTTCACGATTAACAGTGGTGAGATTGTGGATGCGCTTCCGGCAGTGATTCGTACTGATTTTAGCAAGCTGAGTCAGAATTATGATTTTATTAAGCTTGGAAAAGACCGAATTGCAGGCCGATTTGTCGATACCATTCGTATTGTGCCCAAAGACGATTTTCGCTATCAATATCTCGTTTTCTTAGATGAAGAAAATGGTTTGTTATTGCGTGGCGATATGCTTGATCGCGAAGGCAAGTTACTTGATCAGTTCCGTGTGGTGACGTTATATATCGATGATCGTCTACGTGGTTTGACAGATTACCTTAATAAGGTGTCAGTGCCGCCACTTTTAAATGAAAGCAAACAAGAGTCATCTCTTGCAGTCAATTGGAAAACGGATTGGTTACCGCAAGGTTTTGATTTAGTTCGCCAAAATCAAGATGTAATGGATGGTGAAGTGGTTGAAAATGCGTTATTTAGCGATGGGCTTTTCACTTTTACACTCTATGTCAACAAAGCGGATAGCACTGCCGCAACAGAAAACACATGGAAACAAGGGGCATACACGATTTATAGTGAAGTCATGGGCGATAAGGAAATTACCTTTATCGGACAGCTTCCAATTGCCGCGGCTAAGCGAATTGTGCAAGGCGTAACATTCCTAAAATAATTCAGTAGACGTGAGAAAGTTGCTATTTTGTTTTCCCTTGCTATACTTTCTTCACCTAATGGATTTTGATAGCAAAACCCCGTCCTGCGGGGTTTTGTTTTATCAAGTGCGGTCATTTTTCTTAAGGTTTTTACAATGAACAATTCCCTTCCTCTTCTTGGCATCACGGGTTACAGCGGTAGTGGCAAAACCACATTACTGGAAAAATTACTTCCTCAATTAATTAAAAAAGGTTTACGTGTTTCAGTCATTAAACATAGCCATCACAACGCCCATGTGGATAAAGAGGGAAAAGACAGCTGGCGAATGAAAGAGGCGGGTTCTGCGCAAGTTATTATGGCTTGCGATAGTCGTTGGGCATTAATGACAGAAATGCCTCAAGCGCCGGTTTCATTAGCTTATTTAAGCCAACAATTTGATCGTCATTTAACGGATTTAGTGTTAGTGGAAGGGTTTAAACAAGAACCCATTCCAAAGATTCTGTTGCATCGGCGAGAGATGACAAAACCTTTGCCAGAATTAGATGAACACGTGTTGGCTTTAGCAACAGATTATTCGCTTGAAACTGACCGCACTTTATTAGATATTAATCACATTGAACAGATCGCTGAGTTTATTTATCAATGGTGGAAAAAGACGCAGTAATAGAACGTCAGCATTATAAAGGGCTGGCTTGGGTGGCTTCCATGGCTTTGTTTATGCAAAGCCTGGATGCGACTATTTTAAATACTGCCTTACCCACTATTGCAACAGATCTACAAACCCCCGTCTTTGAAATGCAAATGGCGATTATCGCCTATTCTCTTGCTGTTGCCTTATTTATTCCTTTAACTGCTTGGGCGGCAGCTAAATTCGGTACACTCACTGTTTTCCGCTCTGCTGTTTTTACCTTTGTATTCGGTTCGGTGGCTTGTGCGATGTCAACCTCTCTTGAGACCCTTGTGCTCGCACGAATTATCCAAGGTATTGGCGGGGCATTTATGATGCCAGTTGCTCGTCTTGCGATTATTCAAACTGTACCGAAAAATCAATTAATTAATGCCTGGAATTTAATGGCGACAGCAGGACTCATTGGCCCGATTCTTGGCCCGATTTTAGGTGGTTGGCTTGTAGTGCATACTTCATGGCATTGGATTTTCTTAATCAATATTCCTATTGGCATGTTAGGTTTTTGGGCAGCGGCTAAAGTGATGGGAAATCATAAGGGTAATGCGAATAAGTTAGACTGGACAGGCTTTTTGCTCTTTGCGTTTGGTTTAGTTGGTTTAACGCTCGGGCTTGATTTACTCGGTGAAAGTCATAGTGATCGCATAACCACATACAGTGCATTAGCGATTGGTATTGCATTATTGATGGCTTATTATTTTTATGCGAAAGGTAATGATCGTACTATTTTGCCTTTATCTCTTTTTAATACAAGAACATTCCGATTAGGCATTGCAGCCAATATCTTTATTCGTCTTTCCGGCTCGGCTGTGCCGTTCTTATTGCCATTAATGTTCCAACTTTCTTTTGGTTATTCAGCTGAAGAGTCAGGCTGGTTGCTTGCACCCATTGCGCTAATGTCTGTCGTATTTAAACGTTTTATTGGACACATCTTAAATATCTTAGGTTATAAAACGACATTAATTTTATCGTCACTTTTAATGGCTGGCTCAACGGTTTCTATGTCATGGCTTGATTCCTCATCATCAACAATGTGGATTATATGTAATTTGATGTGGTATGGTGCCTGTATGTCAATGATTTTTAGTTCAATTAATACACTTACCGTTGGTGATCTATCACAGGAACAAAGTGGTGCAGGTTCAACCTTATTGAGTATTGTGCAACAAGTGGGTATTGGGTTTGGTATTGCGGTGGCATCGATTATTTTAACATTATACCGTCAATTCATTGGTAACGAAGGCGAAGCATTACAACATGCTTTCAGTTACACGTTTTTGACCACTTCTGTTTTTGCAATCGCATTAGTTTGGATATTGAGCTATTTGCACAAAACAGACGGGGATCATTTGCGGAAAAAACGCTGATATTGAATACCTTAGTTTAATTTGTTATAAGAAAGATCATTTTCTTATTTTGTAAAAGTTTGATTTGCTTATATCTTAAGTAAAATTTTTATATACAGGGTGGATTCAAATCTACCACAATTGATGGTTGGGTAAGCGAGAAACTTACCTTACAAAGAAAGGACAACTTATGAAACTAAAAGCGACATTAACACTCGTTGCAGCGAGTTTGTTTTTAGCTGCTTGTGATCAATCTGGTTCTGCTGCAAAAGAAACTGCGAAAGCAGAAACAGCAAAACCTTCAGGCAATAACACCTTTGTGTACTGTACGGCAAAAGCACCACTTGGCTTTAGTCCTGCATTGGTAATGGAAGGCACATCATACAATGCGAGTTCACAACAAGTGTATAATCGCTTGGTTGAATTTAAAAAAGGTTCAACTGATCTTGAGCCAGCATTGGCTGAAAGCTGGGAGATCAGTGATGATGGTTTAACTTATACGTTCCATTTGCGTAAAGGGGTGAAATTCCATACCACAAAAGAATTTACGCCAACACGTGATTTTAATGCGGATGATGTGGTCTTTTCTTTCCAACGTCAGTTAGATCCTAACCACCCTTATCACAATGTATCGAAAGGGACTTATCCGTATTTCAAAGCGATGAAATTCCCAGATTTATTAAAATCAGTTGAGAAAGTAGACGACAACACCGTTCGTATTACTTTGAATAAAAAAGATGCGACTTTCTTAGCAAGCTTGGGGATGGACTTTATCTCTATTTACTCAGCTGAATATGCAGATGCGATGTTGAAAGCGGGTAAACCAGAAACAATCGATAACAAACCAGTAGGTACAGGTCCGTTTATTTTTGTGGATTACAAAACTGACCAAGCGGCACAATACGTAGCGAATGAAACCTATTGGAAAGGTCGTACACCGCTTGACCGCTTAGTCATCAGCATCGTACCAGATGCGACCACGCGTTATGCGAAGTTACAAGCGGGTTCTTGTGATTTAATTCTCTTCCCGAACGTGGCGGATTTAGCCAAAATGAAGACTGATCCAAAAGTACAGCTTTTGGAACAAAAAGGGTTGAACGTGGCATATATCGCATTCAATACGGAAAAAGCACCGTTTGATAACGCAAAAGTACGCCAAGCATTGAACTATGCTGTAGATAAAAAAGCAATTATTGAAGCGGTTTATCAAGGTGCAGGTACTGCAGCGAAAAACCCATTACCACCAACAATCTGGAGTTATAACGACGAAATCCAAGATTATCCGTATGATCCAGAGAAAGCGAAACAGCTTTTAGCGGAAGCAGGTTATCCAAACGGTTTTGAAACGGACTTCTGGATTCAACCAGTGGTGCGTGCGTCTAACCCAAATCCAAAACGTATGGCTGAACTTGTGATGGCTGACTGGGCAAAAGTTGGCGTAAAAGCAAATCCAGTAACGTTTGAATGGGCAGACTATCAAAAACGTGCTAAAGCAGGTGAATTAACGGTAGGTATCTTTGGTTGGTCAGGCGATAACGGTGATCCGGATAACTTCCTTTCTCCATTACTTGCAAGTGCGAATGCGGGAAACTCAAACTTTGCACGTTTCAAAAATGCAGAATTTGATGCCTTATTAGATAAAGCGATTGGCTTAACGAATAAAGATGAACGTGCAGCGCTTTATAAACAAGCTCAAGTGATTTTCCATGATCAAGCACCGTGGATTCCAGTGGCACACTCTGTTGGTTTCGCACCACTTAGTCCTCGCGTAAAAGGTTACGTACAAAGCCCATTCGGCTATGATGCGTTTTATGGCGTGAGTGTTGATGGTAAATAATTAACGGACTATACTAGCCCTTGCAGTTGCAAGGGCTTTTTGTTTTCAAGCAAAAGGAGAAAGAAAATGGACTTACATGATATTCGTGAAGATTATTGCAAACAGGCGCTTTCTCAGCATGATTGCGATCCTAATCCAATAAAACAATTTGAAAAATGGCTCAACGAGGCCATTACCGCCAAAGTAAATGAGCCAACAGGTGTTAATGTTGCGACAGTCAATGAAGACGGTCGGCCAACAAGTCGAATGGTGCTGTTGAAAGAAGTGAACGAACAAGGTTTTGTATTTTTCACAAATTATCACAGCCGAAAAGGTCGTGCTATAGAACATAATCCTTTCGTCGCCTTGACATTCTTTTGGCCCGAATTAGAACGTTCTGTTCGTATTGAGGGCAAAGCTGAAAAAATCTCGCCTGAACAATCAGATGAATATTTTGCGACTCGCCCTTACACCAGCCGAATTGGCGCTTGGGCCAGCGAGCAAAGTGCGGTCATTTCTAGCCACAAATCTTTATTAGCGAAAGCTGCTCTGATTGCTGCAAAACACCCATTAAACGTACCTCGTCCACCGCATTGGGGCGGTTATCTTGTAATTCCTGATCGTATCGAATTCTGGCAAGGTCGCCCAAGTCGATTGCATGACCGAATTTGTTATTTATTCAATGACGGAAAATGGGAGAGAGAAAGATTATCACCGTAAGCGCCTTGAGATAATCCAGTTTTTGCCATCTTTAATGGAAATCACATTGTTCTTGATTGAATTGAGCAATAGTGGAGGAGGCAAGGATTGTTTCATTTATTGTTGTGGGCTTACTATTGCTAGTGGTTGGCTATTTTGCATCGATACCGCCAAAGAATAAAATTGCAACAACAGAAAACTAGGGATAGATTAGAAAGTAAAGAGCGGTCATTTTTTAGATAGAAATGATATAACTAAAAATTAGACCGCTTAGGTATCCAAAGACTCAAGCTAGAACTTAGTTGTTGGTTAAAAACATAATTTGTATCGGTAAAGTCACAACATCTAAGAGTAACGCTAAAGGTGTGAGACCCACAGCTTTTACTACGCCTTCTGCTTGAGAAGAGGTTTTATATCTTATATTTGATGTTTGTTGTTTTAATTTAAACGGTAATGATTTAGCTAGTTGTTTATTTGGGCGATGAATTTGCGCTTTGTCTGTTAATGAATAAATATCACCTGTAAGTTCTAAATTTTTAGCACAGGAAGCTTCATTACACATGAAGCCGAGTTTCTTCATTTTTCCTTTTTCTAATTCATTCGTTACTTTGTATTGTAATGAAAAATCAGCTTTCACATACTTGAGTTCTGTATCATCTTTCGAGATAACTTCGATGGCATTATTTATATAAAAAGGATTACTTAATTTAGCATTGGTCAGTTTTTGAATTTCTTCTGAGCTTGTTTCATGCAAATGAATAAGATATTTTTTTCCAAAAATGAGCACTTTGCCAGAGTTTTTATCTTGTCCTAATGCAATAATTTCATCGCTATCAATAGTTTTCTCTCTTGTTACTGTTTCGATTTTATCGCCAGTTGCAAGATCATTTGTGTTTGTCCAAAGTGTGGAGGTTGCACAGCCAGAAAGCATAGCACCTAATCCAATAATAAAAATTAGTTTAGTTAAAATGTTTTTCATAGAAAATTCCTATTGCTAATCTACATAGGTTATTGAAATTACAGCTTTTTGCGTAAGAATTCAATCTATTTTTTACAAGGTCATAAAAAATAACCGCACTTTGATTTCTCAACCAAAGTGCGGTTTATTTTTACATTATTTTTATTTACCGATGATTTCTGATAAATCAACTTTGCGGTTTTCGTAACGAGAACGGGTACATGCATCGGCAGTAGCAATAGCTGCACGAGCGGCTTCACCGGTGAGTAATTTTGCAAATTCCTCAGTTGGTTCCATACCATGAAGAATATCGTTTAAATAACGCATTTCTTTTTTCATGATAGAGCTCAACCATAACGGTGTGCGTTTGCCTGGTTTACCGTATTGAATTGCACCGTCCATTTCTGTGCTGTTGTAAATACGGGTACGGTCATCATCTTCTTCTTGGGTTTCGTGAATGAGGAAATAGGTGTCTTTTCCATCCACGCGAAGGGTACCTTTGGTATTGTACATATCAAGTTTGATTGCACCTTTTTCCCCTTGAATTAATACATAATGTTCACCCCAACGGAAAGCCGAACCCCATTCTAGAACAGCGAAGCGATTATCATCGTATTCCATGGTGACAAAAATCATATCGTCTTCATCACCAAATTTTTCGCCTTTGTGTGCAACATTGGCGGCTGCCATGGTAACGGTTTTTGGCATACCACCCATAATGAATTGTACGCAGTCTAATTCGTGAATATGGTGATATAAGTGGCCGCCAGATTTTTCACGGATTTTTTTCCATGAGATAGTCGGTTGTTGTTCTTCCCAGCCGTTACGTGCAGTGTGACAATAAAGCACTTTACCGATCACGCCTTGATTGATTAATTCTTTGGCATGGTGAACACCGTTAAAGAAGTTCATCACATGGCCAGCCATAAAGGTGACGCCATTTTCTTCACAAGCGCGTACCATGTCGTCACAGTCTTGATAACTTAAGGCAATTGGTTTTTCACAGAAAACATGTTTTTTGTTTTTCGCTGCAAGAATGACCGGTTCTTTGTGTAAGTAGTTTGGGGTGGCAACAATCACGCAATCCACATCAGGGGAAGTGACTAATTCTTCAAGAGATTTTGCCGCTACGCATTGTAATTCTTGAGCAATGGTTTCACCATTTTCAGGGTCGTATACCATTGTAATCTGTGCATCATCAAATTCATTCATGAAACGGGCTAAATCCGCACCAAAATAGCCAACGCCAACAACACCATATCGCATCATAATAAACTCCTTATTTTTTCACTGAGATTTGTTTTTCTGTTACCATGGATTGCTTCGCTGCTTCTGCAACTTCGATGGCTTCAGTTAAACATAGACTTAATGGGCTGGTTTTTCCTTGCGTTAAGTGCTCTACCACGCTTTGTACTTCGATTTCAGCCGCTCGGCTTAACCAAAGTTGGCAAGGTGCGTGGGTGACATTATATTGCTGAGTGCCTTTTGCACTTTCGCGTAAAGATAAATCAGCCTCAAATTCATCAAATAAATCAACGTGTTCTATTTTTCCATCTAGATAATTAAATGTGACACTTGAGGTAAAGAAATTGACTTCAATCACACCATTTTCACCATGAATTTGAATGCCCCATTGGTGTAACCGATAAGCGGTGCCCATTTCGAGCGAACCTAACACGCCATTTTTAAAACGTAATAGCAACTGCAATACATCACGGCTATCTGGCGTATCGTGATGCGCTTGATTAGCGGCTTGAGCAAAGACCGCCTCAATATCGCCTAATAACCAACAGAGTAAATCCAGTTCATGAATGAGGTGGAAAAGCTCACCGCCTGTAAGATTGGCATCTAATTTCCACCATTCTTTGTTTGGTAGATTTTCAATCCAACGCTGACGCATGGCTCGTGCGACCGTAATTCTGCCTAATTTTCCTTGTTCTAAAGCCGCTTTGACTTTCAACATGCCTGGCAACGTACGTTCTAAATGGCCCACAAAAATGACTTTACCTTTTTCTTCTGCAAGGCGACGTAAATGTTGGCCTTGAGAAGCGCTTAAGGTAAAAGGCGTTTCAATAAAGACATGACAGCCGGCATTTAACGCTAAGATAGCTGGGGAATAATGAGCATAGTTTGGTGTGGCGATAACCACTAAATCCGGTTTAGTTTCTGCCAACATTTCTTCTACACTAAAAAAGGCTTGGCTACCGTATTGGTCTGCGAGTTTTTGTGCAAGAGAAGGATTGATATCGGTCACTGCAATTAAGTTTGCTTGGGCTTTGTCAAATGCAGAAGCCAACTGAACGCCAAAAAAGCCGCAGCCGATTAAGGCGATGTTTAATCCATTAGTTTGCATCATGCCCTCCTTGTTGTAAGCGTTGGCGAATACTTTGGAAATATTGCAAGATCGCACGTTGCATGCGCACCAAATCATGCGCTTCTACGGCATCAATTAATTCACGGTGTTGCATGGCTAATTTTTCAGGAGAAAGTATTGGTGGCGGTAAGCCTTTTTCTACTTGTTGATAAATTTGCCAAAACGCATCTAAATATTGAATCAGTAATGGGTTATTTAATGGCTCATAAAGTTTTAAATGAATGTGGTATTCATCCTTGGGTGAAAATTTTTGCTCACGGGCATTTTTTTCCATATTTGCTACTGATTTTTGCAAAAGTGCGGTCTGTTCTTGGCTAATTTTTCCTAAAACCATCGGGGCAAAACCGTATTCTAAAATTTCCCGAATATCCAAAATATTAATCAGCTGATTATGATCATTATGTAAATTCAGTTGGGTGTGAAAGCTTAATCCGCGAATCATTGGCACAAGAGAAGATTCACTCACAAAGGTGCCGACGCCATGGCGAATGTCTAAAATGTGTAGCGCCTCTAAAGATTTAATGGCTTCACGCAAACTGGAACGGCTCACACCAAGCTGTTCAATCAGTTCATTTTCTGTTGGCATCAAATCGCCAGATTTAAGATTTTGTTTAATGATGAGCGATTTGATTTTATCCTGCAAAACGAGACTTGCTTCTTTTTTACTTGTTTTTTTCATTTCTGTTCTCATTTTCTAATCTATTTTCTGAATTTGTGATCCAGCTCTCATTCTCTTTGATTGACATAAGACATCATACGTCTTATCTTTATTTATGCAAGCAGAAATTAGCAGTGATTTTAAATTCTGTGATCTATACCACAAAATTCTCAAATACAAGGAAGGGAGGTTGTTATGACAACATCATTACCATGGTATAAAGAAGTCAGTCCTACGCAAAAAAAAGCGTTATTTGCGGCTTGGTTAGGTTATGTTTTTGATGGCTTCGATTATATGCTGATCACTTATGTGCTTTTGGATATTCAAAAGGAATTTGCCATGAGCACAACGGAAACATCCACATTATTACTTGCAGCGTTCGTAGCGCGTCCATTAGGTGGGGCAATTTTTGGTAGTTTTGCCGATAAATATGGTCGTCGTTTGGCGATGATTGTTTCCATTATTACGTATTCCGTCGGGACATTCTTGTGCGGTTTATCCACCAGTTATATTTGGCTTTTCATCTTCCGTATGATTATCGGTATGGGGATGGCAGGTGAATATGCTTGTTCTTCCTCTTATGCCATTGAAAGCTGGCCACAACATTTGCGTACAAAAGCCAGTGCATTCTTAGTGAGTGGTTTTTCCATCGGTAATATTCTTGCTTCTCAAGTGATTCCTTGGGTATCTCAAACTTATGGTTGGCGTATGGCTTTCTTTATTGGTTTGGCTCCTGTCGCTTTAGTGCTCTATGTTCGTCGCCATGCCCCTGAAAGTGAAGAATGGGCGCAAGCGAAAGCTGCAGGTAAAGTGAATAAAGTTCCACTTACTGACTTATTCACTGAAAAACAATTACCAATTACTTTAATTATTTTCTTAGTTTGCTATTCAATTTTCTCCGTAAACTGGCCGGTAGTGGGCTTACTTCCACTTTATCTCAAAGAAAATGGCTATGCTGAAAATGTGAAATCACTAATGTTCTGGGCAGGCTTTGGTATCCTCATCGGCACCTTAATTGCAGGCTTTATCGGGGATAAATTGGGAGAGAAGAAAACCTTTGTATATAGCTTATTGTTATCACTTTTCTTCCTCTTCCCAGTATTCTATTTGCCAGAAAATAATGTGTTAGCGCTTGGTGTGTTGCTCTTCTTCTTACTTGCAACCAACTTAGGGATTGCCGGTTTAGTACCAAAATATATGGCAACTTTCTTCCCGGCTGAAATGCGAAGCACCGGTATTGGTTTCATCTATAACTTCGCTGCGATCGGTGGTGGGGTGGCTCCTGTGATTGCCGCCAAACTTAGCGAAAGAGTAGGACTTGGTTCAGCCCTTGTGTATGTCACCTTATTCTGGACAATAGTCCTTGTTGCTCTCGTTGGATTAAGATTGCCAGAACGTATTCAAGCTCGTATGCAACAATAAAAAAAGAAAGCAAAACAGACCGCACTTTTAGGTGCGGTTTGTTGTTTATACAAAAATAATTTGAAGCGTGTCACAAATTTGTTAAAAATATGTTTCAATTTTTTCGGTTAAATGCTAATTAATAATCTCCCCTATCGTTTTGTAGGAGATTTATATGCAAACTCAACAAACCTTTCTCTCTAAATATAAAAGTCTCATTATTCTTGCCTTAGACTTTGTCTTCATGTTGGTGTTAATCAAAATACTGCCGTTTTCCGCTCAAGAGAATCGCGGGTTAGCCTTGCTGATTTTTATTGGTATTTTATGGTTAACGGAAGCCTTTAATATTACTGTGACATCCCTTATGGTGCCTGTTGTGGCCATTGGATTAGGCTTGATTAATACACAAAAAGCGCTTGCGCCATTCTCCACCCCAATTATTTATATGTTCTTTGGGGGATTTGTGGTGGCTGCGGTGTTACAAATTCAGAATCTAGACAAGATTATTGCGAATTACATTATTCGTTTGGCGAAAGGAAATTTAAAACTTTCTATTACCTACCTTTTCACCGCAACTACATTCCTTTCTATGTGGATTAACAACACTGCTGTGGCGGCCATGATGTTACCGCTCACGATGGGGATGTTAAAAGGTATCAATGCAGAGAAAAACCATCGGTTGTACGCCTTTGTATTATTAGGCATGGCATTTAGTGCCAGTATAGGTGGCATTGGTACCTTAGTGGGAAGTGCGCCGAATGCGATTTTGGCATCTCAAATTCAAGTGACTTTCACTGAATGGTTAGGCTACGGTTTCCCGGTGATGGTATTGCTTGTACCTTCAATGATTTTTTCTTTATGGGTGATTTTACGTCCAGACTTTTCTGTGGATTTTAATCCATCACTTGAGAAAGTCAGCTTTAATCGAAAAAATATTATTACTTTACTGATCTTTATCGGTATGGCGATTATGTTGCTTTTCAGCTCTCTCTTAAACCCATGGATTAGTGCTTTCCTTGAATTACCGAAAAAAATCGAAAACTTCGATACGGTGATTGCGCTATGCGTTGTGATCTTTATCTGTATTTCAGGCGTGGCGACTTGGAAAGAAATTCAAGAGCGTGTTGAATGGGGCGTGCTCGTTTTATTCGGTGGTGGTTTAACACTCAGCATTGTGATGAAAGATTCAGGCGCCAGTAAGATTATGGCGGATAGCATCGTTCAGTTTGTACAAACCAAACCACTTTGGGTGCTTTGCTTTGTGATAACCGCATTTATTATTTTCCTAACAGAATTTACATCGAATACCGCTAGCGCTGCATTGATTATGCCAATTGTGATTTCAGTGGCACAATCCATGAATTTACCACCTATCGCTTTAGCTGCAATTATCGCTTGTGGTGCAAGTTGTGCATTTATGTTGCCAATCGCTACACCGCCAAATGCTATTGTGTTTGCAACAGGAAATGTGAAACAACTTGATATGGCGAAAGTCGGTCTGATTTTAAACCTATTCTGTATCGCCATCATCGGTAGCATGACTTATTTTGTGTGGTTGTAAATGTGGTTAAAACTGACCGCACTTTATTAGCCTATAAAAGTAAACCGCACGTTGAAGTGCGGTTTATTGTTTAATAATGCGGAGGCGGTGTTTCTTCTGCTTGGCTGGCAATATTAGAAGGTTGCATATCTTTTAATTTGCCGGCGAGATAGCGGAGTTGAAGTTGAATTTTATCCATATCAAACTGTTGTTGAACTAATGCTTGGTTGAGTTCGTCTAAAAGTTGTTCTTGAAAAGCAATTTTCATTTCAAGTTCGGCGATGCGATCTTCTAAAATTTGTTGATTTTGCATAAAATTTCTCTAATTTTTAAAAAAATGTTGTGAATTTGGTCAATCCGATTTAACCTATTCACTATTCCGTTTCTATTATAAAGGATCAAGCAAAATGTTGAAAATTCAAAAGCTTTCTCTTGCTGCACTTATGGTAAGTGCGGTCGTTTCAGGTTCTGTTTTTGCAGAAGATAAAGCAGCGCCAAGCGCAAGCGATGCGTCTTATGCTGTAGGTGCATTAATGGGTAACCAAGTAAAAGATTTAGTGGATGCTCAAAAAGAAGTGATTCAATACGACAATGCGCGTATTTTAGATGGCTTAAAAGATGCATTAGAAGGTAAAGTTGATGTTCGTAAAGACGAAAAAATTCAACAAACCTTAGATGGTATTCAAGAGCAATTAGTGTCTGCAGCGAAAGCAAAAGTAGAACAACAAGCGAAAGCCGCAAAAGAAGAAGGCGATAAATACCGCGCTGAATTTGCGAAAAAAGATGGCGTAAAAAGCACTAAAGATGGCTTACTTTACAAAATCACTGAAGCAGGTAAAGGTGATGCGATTAAAGCAACAGATACTGTGAAAGTACATTACACTGGTAAATTACCAGATGGTAAAGTATTTGATAGCTCTGTTGAACGTGGTCAACCGGTTGAATTTAAATTAAACCAAGTGATCAAAGGTTGGACTGAAGGTCTTCAGTTAGTGAAGAAAGGCGGTAAAATCGAATTAGTGATTCCACCTGAATTAGCTTATGGCAAACAAGGTGCAGGCGATTCAATTCCACCTGATGCAACACTTTACTTCGAAGTTGAAGTATTAGACGTTAATCCTAAAAAATAATCCTTAATTTAACCGCACTTTGTCCAAAGTGCGGTCATTTTCCCTACCAGATTTGAAAAATGATACTAACCGATAGACAACCTTTCACCGATGAAGATCGTACCATTCTGATTTCCTATAAAGCGGTAGTTGATGGCGTGAGCGCGTTGATTGGCGAGCATTGTGAAATCGTCTTACACTCTTTGGAAGACATTGAACATTCTGCCATTTGTATTGCCAATGGGCATAATACCAATCGCCAAGTGGGTTCACCAATTACGGATTTAGCCCTGAAATCCTTGCGTAACATGCAAAGTGAGAGTGTGTCTAAGCCTTATTTCACGCGAGCGAAAGGTAATGTGTTGATGAAGTCTGTGACCATCGCTATTCGAAATGGCAAACAACGCATTATTGGTTTGCTCTGTATCAATATTAATTTGGATGTGCCGGTCTCTCAATTTATGCAGGCCTTTATGCCAACGCAGGAACAAAATGAAACCTCTTCCGTCAATTTTGCAAGTTCAGTGGAAGAATTGGTGGCACAAACGGTAGAAAAAACCATTGAAGAAGTGAATGCTGATCGCTCGGTTTCGAATAATAATAAGAACCGTCAGATTGTGATTTCACTTTACGAAAAAGGCATTTTTGATATTAAAGATGCGATCAATTTAGTGGCTGATCGCCTCGCGATTTCTCGCCACACCGTGTATTTGTATATTCGTCAAATCAAACAAGAGCAAGAGTAATGAACTATGTTCTCGCCGTGAAAAGTCCCGTTTATGGAAAACAAGGGGCTTTTCTTGCCTATCAATTCGCCCAAGTTTTACTCGAAAAAGGGCATGCTATTAGCCAAATTTTCTTTTTCCAAGACGGTGTAAGTAATGGCAATGGCTTGGTTTATCCTGCCAATAATGAATTTAATCTCACGCAAGCTTGGCAAGCCTTGTCAGCACAGCATCATATTCCTTTGCATTTATGTGTAGCCGCTTCACAACGTCGTGGTGTGGTGGATGCACTTACGGCAAAAGAGACAGATAAAACGAATCTTGCAGAAGGTTTTGAGATTACAGGCTTAGGCGAGTTTATGGCGATGGTATTAAAAGCGGATCGGGTGGTGACATTATGAAGCTTGCATTCTTATTTCGTACCGCACCGCATGGAAACGCGATTTCTCGTGAAGGTTTAGATGCTTTGCTCGCGGCAACAGCATTTTGTGATGAAGAGGAAATCGGTGTCTTTTTTATCGATGATGGCGTATTAAATTTACTCGATGGGCAAAATCCTGAGTTATTGTTACAAAAAGATTTTATTCGTACCTTTAAATTATTAGATTTATACGATATTGAACAGCGCTTTGTCTGTGCCACTTCACTCTACCAATACAATTTGCAAACAGAACAACTCATTATTTCTGCTGAAAAAATTGACCGCACTTCGCTGATCAATAAACTTAGCCAAGCAGAAAAAGTGTTTACGTTTTAAGGAATATTATGCTTTATACCTTTTCTCAAGCTCATTATTCTGAGGCAGACCTTCAACGTTATTTGACTGAAATCACTGAAAATGATGCGGTGGTTTTATGGCAAGATGGCGTATTGCTAGCGGTAAAGTATGGGGAAATATTTACTCAATGCAAAGGGCAATATTTTGTGTTGGAGCAGGATGTTTTAGCCCGAAATTTAACCGCACTTTTGCCAGAAAACAATCAAGTGCGGTCAATTTCATTAGCAGATTTGGTGGATTTAACTGTTCAATATTCGCCTCAAATCGCCTTATAGCGGGCGTTCTTTAGGTAACAAGAGCGGTAATACCATAACAGAATAAAGTGCCAAACCTGCGGCCATTAAGCAGGTAATTTCTAATCCTCCTGCTCGTAACCATTCGCCAAATCCCATGTCATTAACGAGTGTGGCATAAAAGAATCCTGCCACGACTGTGTAACTAAATCCGATTAATCCTGCAATTAATGCAATAGCTTTCACATTGTAGCTTGCATAACGGTGAAATGCGGCCCAAAGCGTAATGAGAAAAGTTGGCACTGCAGCGACAATAAAGACAGAAAGCAGCGAGCCCTGAATTTGATCAGTATCATTATTCGAGAATGTTAAGGCAACAGTGCCGATAATTTGAATAATCAACGGAAAAAGAATAAATGCTTTAAGATATTTTTTCATGAGATGTCCAATTAATAGAAAAACGGAAGCATTGTATCAATCAAATGAAAGACAACCAATCTTTTCTCTATTCGGTTTTTATTACATCCACTAATGTGGGCTGAACGATTAAGGCATAATCTTGTGTATTGAGAATAATAGAGCGTTCTAACGTACCTGCATTAAATGCTAATTCATCATAACGAGACAGTAAGCTAGGATCGGCAATTAATAACAAATCAGGATGAAAGCTAAAAGGCGGAATTGCACCAAATACACAGTCAGTTAGGGCGTCTACTTCTGCTGGACTAGCAAGCGAGGCTTTCGTGCCACCTAAATATGCCGCCACTTTGCTTAAATCAGATTGTTGATCAGCCGGCAATATCACTAATACCGCTTGTTTTACGCCATTTCCCTTTACTTTGCATACTAACGCCTTTGCACCTTGCCCTAATTCTGTACCACGAATTTTAGCCACTTCTTCTGATTTTCCTGCTGTGGGGTGTTCAACCACACGATAGCGTGCTTGATGCTCATCTAAAAGTGCGGTCAATTTTTCAAATGTTTTGACAGACATGAGAGATTCCTTCAATAGCGATGTTTTTAATCAGTTTAGCAAGGATTGATGTATGTGAAAATCAAAGAAAAAAATTCATCTTTTGAGTCGTTTTTATTATGAGATAGACAAATACCTTTATGCCCCGTACTATGTTTCTTTTTCTTTGGTATCGTTTATGACTCGAATTAATCTTGTTCCGCCTGAGGAGCTTTGTGATCAACATCTTTTAGCTGAACATCGTGAATTAACCCGTATTCCTAATGCCGTAGCGAAAGGTAAATATCACTTAAAAGGACAGCCTGCAGAATATCAATTAGGGGAAGGGCATGTGCGTTTTTTCTTTAATAAATTGGCATTTTTAAAGAAACGGTATGATGCGTTGCATGCGGAATGTAAAGCACGAGGCTTTAACGTGCAGTATATTTGGAATGAAACATTACCCGATGACCCAAGTTTATGGTTGGACTATGAGGCCACAGAGGCTGCATTACAGATTAATCGGGAACGTATTCAGGAACGAATGCCATTAAAGGCGAGATTTACACCGCATCTTTCAAAGAGCGGTCAAAAATAAAGGAGTTTTCACTTATGAAAGGCAGTGAGAATATAAAAAAGGTGAGCATCGCTCACCTTATGAATTGTTTAATCTTTCAATTTAATAAAAAACGTACCACTAGGTATGATAGGCAAATAGTTTTTATGGAAATCCATAAAGGTTTTTTGTGGGTCTATGTCTTCAAAAAGTTTTGGGTAAAGTGCTTTTGCCATAAATTGAGCGGCTGCTAGATCACTTAGTGAGCGAGAAGCCGTATGATAAATACCGTAAACACGGTGGTTTTTAACTGCAGGTAAATCTTGCCACCCTGCACGGGTTAAGAAACCTTTTAGGCGTTTTTGTGCATCCTGTTCATTGATGTTTATTCCCATCGCCATCATTTCATCGTTAGTTTCATGCCCCATTTCTGTGCCAGAAATCATAATCACTTCAGGTTGTGCGGCAAGAAGTTGTTCTGGATTAATTGGTCCCCAATTTTCGACAAAAGGCGCGCTTACGTTATCCCCGCCAACAGTTTCAGCAATAGCACCCCACATATTTTTACCAAAGGTAAAGCTATATTCACTAGGACCTTTATTGCCAAATTCTACATAGATTTTAGGTTTAGGTAGGTTAGCCTCTTTTACACGTTTTTGAATATCAGTAATGCCTTGAGCATATTCATCTGCAATTTTATTTGCTCGTTCTTCGGTACCTGCAAGTTGCCCAAAAATCTTTGCGCTTTGGGTGTGTCGTTCTACACTTTGAGCATTAAAATCGACAACAATAATTGGAACGCCAGCTTGTTCTAACTTTGGTAGTTCGGAACCAATAGTTTGATATTGCCATTCTGCAAGAATCAATACATCAGGTTTTAATGCCAAGGTTTTTTCGGTTGAGAAAGTTCCTGTATTTACATTACCAATATCAGCAATATTTTTGAGTTCAGGCATTTTTTCAGAAAACAATGCCCAACTTCCTGGATTAAATTTTTCCCAAAATTCACGTGAGATACCTTTAACATATTTAAAATTTTCAACACCTGTAACAGCAATGTAATCAGGATAGTAAAAGCCTAACACGGCATTTTTTACGGGCACATCAACGTTAACTTCTCGTCCTAATACATCTTTGATTGTTTTTATTTCTGCTTGAGTAGTGATACCAAAAGTCAGTAATAGAACGGCCAAAATTAAACGAATTGTTGATTTTTTTTGCATATAAACTCCTGTCTGAATAAAACATCAGAATATTGCCATAAATAAGAATTATTATCAAATTTAGATGTTATAAAGTGATAATACAAGAAATGCTGTTGAAGGGTAAAATAGGCATATATCTAGAAAAAACATATTTCGCATTTAAAATTGGAAGTGCGGTCAAAACTTAGTAAGTTTTCACTTCTCCTTGAGTTGGACTAAAGGAGAAGTGAATGTGGGAGAATTATTTATATTCAACCACGATATCGCTTTCGCTGACGGTATCACCATAAACTGGCAATAAAGTTTTTTCGTAAGCTTGTTTTAAACGCCCATCTTTGCCTAGAGTTTGGATTTCGTTATTTAACCAATTTAACAATTCAGGTGCATCTTTGCGAACAGCTGGTGCAATAACATCTTGATCACCAAAGTTTTTTACGCCCACGGTATAACCTGGATTTTGTTTTGCCCAAGCGAATAAGAAGGTATTGTCATTAGATAATGCATCACCACGACCATCACGTAAGGCTTCAAAGGTTTCTGTATTTTGTTCGAATTTCAATAACTTCACATCTGGATAGTTTTTGGTGAAGAAAATATCAGCAGTAGTACCCTTATCTACGATTAAAGTTTTGCCTTTTAATTGTTCAAGGTCAGTAATCACAGAACCATCTTTTGAAACGACACCGAGTGCCACTTTCATATATGGATTAGCAAAATCCACCACTTCTTTACGTGTTGGCGTCACTGTAAAGTTGGCGAGAATGATATCAACTTTCTTAGAAAGTAAGTATTCTGCACGGTTTGCGGCATCTACTAAAACAAATTCCACTTTGTTTTCATCACCTAATAAATCTTTACCGATCGCTTTACCAATTTCAACATCAAAGCCTTGGCTTTTGCCTTGTGCATCAACATAACCAAATGGTGGTTTATCGCTAAATACACCAATGCGTACTTTGCCATCTTTTTGTATTTGCTCAAGGCTTGAAACTGTTTTTGCCCCGTCTTTAGCTGGTTCTTTGTCATTACACGCGGTTAAGCCAAATGCTAAGGTGGCAGTAGCTAAAAGTGCGGTCAATGTTTTAAATGTTTTCTTCATAGTTTGTCCCTCTTGGTTCATAATTTAAGATATTTAAGAATGTTTTCGCACGATCCGTGGCTGGATTCGTGAAGAAATCTTCCGGTTTTGCCTGTTCAATGATTTGCCCTTTATCCATAAACACGATGCGATTAGCCACTTGACGGGCAAAGTTCATTTCATGGGTAACGATAAGCATCGTCATGCCATCTTTGGCAAGACCTAAAATTACATCAAGTACTTCACGTACCATTTCTGGGTCAAGGGCAGCAGTGACTTCATCAAACAGAATAATTTCAGGGTTCATGCAAAGTGAACGTACAATGGCAATTCGCTGTTTTTGTCCACCGGATAATTCACGTGGATAGGCATTTTTTCGATCATATAGGCCTACACGTTTAAGTAACTCATCGGCTTGTTTTTCAGCTTCTGCACGATCGCGTTTTTGTACTTTTAAAGGACCGAGCAAAATATTGTCAATCACTGATAAATGAGCAAAGAGTTCATAACTTTGGAATACCATCCCAATGCGTTGACGCGCTTTGACCCAAGGAATGTCTTTACCTAGCTCTCCTGCATTTTGCAGCAAAATCTGACCGCGCTTTATTTCCTCTAGTCCATTTAGGCAGCGTAAAAAAGTACTTTTACCACAACCCGATGGACCTAAAATAACGACAACTTCGCCTTTTTCTATAGAAAGATTGATGCCTTTGAGTGCTTCTACATCACCGTAATTTTTGACGAGGTTTTTAATTTCTAATAACGCCATGTGTTTTCCTAATTAAAATTAACTTTCCCAACGGGTTTCTAAATAACGGGAAAATAAGGATAGTGGGTAACAAATCACAAAATATAAACCGAAAATGACACCATAAATCCAAAGTGCCGCCGATTGATTACTAAATAATGAATGCTCGATAATTTGTTGACCGACTTTAATTACTTCAACCACACCAATTAACATCGCTAAAGAGCTAGTTTTTACCATGCGAGTAAAGAGGTTAATAGCACTTGGTGTCACACGTTTTAAACTTTGCGGAAGTAAAATATACACAAAGGTTTGAAACGGCGTTAAACCTAAAGCGTAGGCTGATTCTACTTGATGTTTTTCAATGGAAGTTAATGCACCACGCACTAAATCGCCCATTTCTGCCGTTCCCCAGAAAATAAATACCAAAATACATACAGAAATGCCATCTAAGTGAATATCAAACCATTTTGCCAAACCGAAATACGCGAGAAAAAGTAAGGCTAATAATGGAATGATGCGTACAAATTCTAAATAAAAGCGGCAAATGGCATTGATAATTGGGTTTCTGCTCGTCATGATTACGCCAAAAATCACACCTAAAATACAGGCGAAGAAGACAGAAATGAACGCAATTTCAGCCGTCACCCATAAACCGTTGAGCAAGCGTTCAATGTTGCTACCTTGGAATAATAACTCAAGCCCCATATTTTGCTCTCCGAGTACGGCGTTCTAAATAACTGATAAACAGAGACATCGGTAATAGAATGATCAAATAAAACACCACTAATAAAAATAAGGCTTCATTGGTTTTGTAATCGAGCCCGATGACTTCTTTTGCTACAAACATCAGTTCAGCGACGGCGACAGCGCTGATCACCGAGGTTTCTTTCATTAAGAACAAGCAATTTGCGCCAATTGCAGGTGTCGCAATCGCAAAGGCTTGTGGAAAAATCACATAACGAAAAGCTTGAAAAGGGGTTAGACCAATACTTAAGGCTGATTCAATTTGCCCTTTTGATACCGCTTCCAGACCACCACGAAAGGCTTCTGCCATATAGCTTCCACCTAAAAATGCCAGGCCGATAATGCCGCAAGTAAACCCATCTAATTTCAGGCCAATTTTAGACAGCCCAAAATAGAGAAAAAATACTTGAATCAATAAAGGCGTATTACGAGAAAGCTCAATATAGCCTTTTACTAGCCAAGTTAATGATTTGACTTTGTAGGTGGTAATCACCGCACAAATCACACCAATCACTAGCGACAATAAAATGCCCCAAAAGGCGAGATGAAGGGTCATCAGCGTGGCATGAATAAAACGTGGGGTGACACTTAAAATATAATCCCAATTCATTTTTTATAATTTAATCGTTTGCGTAACGATATAGTAAAAAATTTTGAATCGTTGAGAAAAGAATGGAAATTTATTACTTATAATGAAATGTAATAACAAGTGGGTTTTAAATAAAATAAGTGGTGGTTAGGAATAAAAAAACGGGGCTTTATTCAGCCCCGCCTTTGTTTATTTTAATCACGTTTTGCAATAAGTGCGGTTGGTTCTTCGTCTGTTTTTGGTTCATCTTGTATTTCAGCCGGTTTGTCTTGAATAGACATGGCTGATTTTAAACTGTCCTGACGAATTTTTTCCGCTGCTTCTTTGTCGCCAGCTTGTTCGAACACATAGGATGCCATCATGACATCATTTGGTTGAAGTTGAGTTGGGCAAGCAGTAACTTCTTTAAATGCTTCTGCTGCTTTAGCAAAATCGTTATTACGAACATAAAGATAGCCTAATGCACGATTGAGACAACAACGTTGGCTTTCATCGGCACGTTTTGCACGTTTTTCCACTAACTTAAGCAGTTTGCTGTTATCTTCTGCTTGTAAACGAGTGATTTGCGTGCAAAGTTCAGGGCTAATTGGGGTGTTATCACCCAATTTTTTCATGATTTCAAGCGTGAATTCATAAGCTGACTCATGATCGTTACAATCAATTAAACGCTGAATTAAAGCTGTTTTTAACTCTAAGTCATTGCGACGACGACGCGGTTGAGCATCCCACCATGCCAGTAAGCCCTCAACACCTTCTTCATTCATTTTTTCATCTAACAAGCCATTTTCTGTTTCTTGTTGAAGCGCTTTAAATTCTTCTGCTGAGAATAAGCCAGAACCTTCGATTAAATCTAAGATTTCATCTAAAGCTTGATAAGCTTTGGAACGGCTATAAATTTCAGCAGCAAGTTTCAATACTTCTTTGTTGCGATCTGACATTTCAAGCAAACTATCGACGGAACTACGCGCTGCCGGTAATTTATTTTGTTGTAATAAAATACGGGTGCGAGCAATTTCGACGACCAGGTTATCTGAACCTGCAAGTTCAGTCGCTTCAATTAAATAACGGTTTGCGCTGAATTCATCACCGCGTTGCTGTGCAGCTTCAGCCGCTTTAATCAGATTTAATACTGGCTCTGCAGAATGTTTCGCATTTTTACCAATCAGTTTTTCTGCTTTGGCATAATCGCCTTCATTCATTTTCATCAAGCCTTCAAGGGTTTGACGTTGTGCTTTCACACGTTTACGGAGAGAAAACCAGTTATAGGTATTGCTACTTAAACGGAAGAAACGGGTCACCAACCACTCTAACGAATAAATCACAGCAAGCGTGACTACAAAGAGAATCACTAATGTGGTGAGTGACATTTCATATATGGTGTTTGCCGTTTCAACTCTGACATAACCTTGCTGACCGGAGAGGTAAGGCCCTGCAATCAATCCGGCAAGTAAGGCGATCATTAAAAAGAGAACTCTAAACATTATCTATCCTTATTGTTGGGGTTCAGTTGCCGGTTGTGCTGGTGCTTCAGCGGGTTTTTCTTCAGCTTTTGGCTCTTCCGCTTTCGCTTCAGGTGCTGGTTTTACTTCTTCTTTTCTTGGTGAATTATCAACCGCTTTTTCTGCTTCAATTTCCACTTTCTGCACATCTAAAGGTGTACGATTTAAGTACTTATCAAGCATGCTTAAGCTTTGTAATTGGCTTGGCACATCCACATAGATGGATACTTCAGATAATTCATCCACTGATTTTAAGAAACTTTGAGTCACTTCAGCATTGGTATCAAAATAGCTACGAATCCAAGATGCAACGGCTTCTAAAGATTGTTTATAAAGCTCATTTTGCTGACGAGGCACTGCCATAATCGCTAATTGTAAGCGTAAACGAATGTTTTCACGCAAATAGATATCTTGGTTTGGCGCTAATAATTCTTTGCGATCCGCACCATGTTTCGGCGAAATACGGATAAAGTGATTCAAGAATGAGGTCGCACTTTTTTCTGCATTTTCTGCCCAGTCAGACAGAGAATCTGATAATTTTGTTGCATTTTGATCATCACCGAAATTCACATCTAACACAGGTAACTCATCAACCGTATTAGCTAATTGCGATAATTTTTGCATGACCGAATTTTGATCCACGCCAGCTACGGAGAGAAGTTGTTTCAGATCTTGATTGATAGCACTACGAATAGCTGCAGATTGTGAGTTATTCACTTTAGCAAGGGTTTCATCAGCGAGTTTTAAGAGTGAAACTGCTGTGTCCACATCATTATCTAACACTAATTTGCGTAATGCATTGTTGAGCAAGAAATCCGCTTCTGAGAATAACCAATCAGTAGGTTGTTGAGCATTAGCTTGAGCGCTCACTTTATTGATTTGTGATTGTAAGCCAACTAACTCATGTGATTTGGCATTGATTAGCTCTTCTACTTGCGCAATTTTGTTTTGCGTTGCTTTATTCGCAGACTCTAATTGAGCAAGCTGTGTAGTATCAAATTTTACTTCTTGAGCAGGTGCTGAAACCACCGTTTTATTATTGATTTGAGCTTCAAGTGCGGTCAATTTTTGTTGGAATTCATCCACTTTTTGTTGGCCAAAATAATAACCTGCACCACCCACGCCAAGTGCAATGAGAATAGCCAATAAACTTAATCCAGTACCACTTTTCTTCACAACGGTTTGTGTACGTGGCGCAACAGGCTCGCGATCTTCAGTTTGAATTTCCACTGCATCTGTTTCTTGGATTTCATCTGTCGTTTCAGGGGTTAATTTCTCTTTCGCCATATTTTTTCCTTAGTGAGAAAGGGGAGTTACTTTATTAAGTAAGGTATTAAGTAAACTTTGATTGTCCGCACCGGCGGAAACCACCACATTATGCCAACCTTGTTGTGCTGCGACATCCGCAATGCGTTGACTTACCGTGACTAAACAGCAATTTTTTAGCCAATTTTGTTCATTTTCAGGCACAAATTCGATTAATGCCTGCAAAATTTCAAGGCTTGTGACCACAAGGGTTTGCACACCAGAACGAATACAAATACTGGTTTGCTCTTCGTTATTATAACTAATCGGCGTGCGTTGGTAACATTCGACTGTCTCAACAGTTGCACCGCGTAGTGTAGCCTGTTCACGCAGTAATTCTCGTCCACCGTTTCCACGTAAAATTAACAAGTTTTTATCTGTTAATTCTGCCATTTGCGGTAAATTTAATACACCTTCAGTATTTTCCGACGTTATTGGATAACGAACAGTACATTCAGTTTGACAGGAAAAATGCTGTGCCGTTCTATGTCCAACTGTAAAGTATTGTAAATCTTGACGCCAGCTAAAGCCAATATCTTTCAGGGTTTTATCCGCAAAATCGACCGCACTTTTTGAAACCAAAAACACATAATCACCACTTTTTAGCTGATTAAGTTTTGTCGGTAATTGTGTCAACTCAGCACCTGCCTCAATAGAAAGCAAAGGCAAATGCAAGGCAACCATACCGGCTTGATTCAGCTGGTCAACTAGGTTTTTTCCTCGTTCATCGGGGCGAGTGACTAGTACGGCCATGGTGATTACCTATGCTGAGTAAATCTTCGCCAGAATCTTATCTGCGCCTTGTGCTAGAAGTTGTTCAGCAATGGTCACGCCTAATGCTTCGGCATTTTCAACCGCACTTTTACCTTCCGCGCGAATAATCGCAGAGCCATCAGTTTCGCCGACGAGTGCACGCAAGAAAATTTCGCCATTTTGCTCAATGGCATAGCCACCGATTGGCACTTGGCAGCCACCTTGTAAGCGAGTATTCATTGCACGCTCAGCCAAAACACAAGTCGTCGTGGTGGCATCTGAAAGTGGAGCAAGTAATGCTTTTACTTCTTCATCATCAACACGGCACTCAATGCCTACCGCGCCTTGTCCGGCAGCCGGTAACGACTGTTCTACTTCAATAAATGAGGCAATACGTTCCGCTAGCCCTAAACGAATTAAGCCAGCTGAGGCTAAAATAATGGCATCGTATTCGCCATTGTCTAATTTACTTAATCGGGTTCCTACATTGCCACGTAAGGAGCGGATATCAAGATCAGGGCGTAATTGTTTTAATTGGCATTGACGACGCAAGCTTGATGTTCCAACAATAGCACCTTGTGGCAATTCATCTAATGAACGGTATGTATTAGACACGAAAGCATCACGTGGATCCTCACGTTTACAGATCACACTTAAGCCTAGACCTTCAGGAAATTCCATAGGCACATCTTTCATTGAATGGACGGCAATATCAGCACGTTTTTCAAGTAAAGCGTTTTCTAACTCTTTAACAAATAAGCCTTTTCCACCAATTTTAGCTAAAGGAGAATCTAAGATTACATCACCTTTTGTCACCATCGGAACTAATTCAACAGAAAGTGTTGGGTGAAATTTTTCTAATTGATCTTTTACAAAATTCGCCTGCCAAAGCGCTAAAGGGCTTTGACGGGTCGCAATTTTTAAGGTTTTAAGTGCTGCCATAAATACCGCTGATTTTAAATAGAAATATGGCCTATGCTACCATTTTTAGGGCAAAAAGTCAGATCATTTAAATTTTTGATTTCCGACTAGGTAAGTGGTACATTAACGCCAATTATTTGGTCATAGGTAGGAAGCCTTGAAATACGATTTCACTCAAGCCCGAAAATGTATTGAAACATTAGACAAGCGTCGTTTTGATCGAGCATTATTGGGCTCAGGTGATGCATTCCGACACATCGTCTCTTTAGTGCCGCTGTTGTTGCATCTTAATCATCCTGCTCTGCCGGGTTATGTGGAAGATGCCCCAGCAGGCATTGCCGATTTTACTCTTTCCAATTATCAGCAAAATTTTCTCTCAAAAGAACATCCCGAACTTGTCGAAGACGTGCAAAGTGCGGTCAATTCTGATGCTGTTTTTGCACCGATCTTCGGTATTTATGTGATGGGGAGTTTTGGCTCCATTAGCCAAACTTCAGCTTCGGATTTGGATATTTGGATCTGCCATCAAGATGATTTATCTGAACAAGAACAGCAGCGCTTAGCGGAAAAAACGAAGAAAATTAGCCAATGGGCATCCACATATCATGTGGAAATGCATTTCTATTTGATGACACAACAACGTTTCCGTAACGAACGTTATTCCGATCCATTAACTAAAGAAAACAGTGGTTCTGCCCAATATATGTTGTTATTGGAAGAATTTTATCGTTCCGCTGTACGTCTTGCGGGTAAACCATTGTTGTGGCCTCACTTGTGGGTGGAAGATGAAAAGCAATATGAGGCCGAAGTTGCGCGTTTAGTCGCGGCTGGTGAGCTTAATCCAAATGATTGGGTAGATTTTGGTGGATTAGGACAATTCTCAGCCAGTGAATATTTTGGTGCGAGCTTATGGCAACTTTATAAAGGTATTGATTCACCTTATAAGTCGGTGATGAAAATCTTGTTGTTGGAAACCTATGCCCAAGAATACCCAAATGCCCAGTTAATTGCTCGCCAATTTAAAGAGGATTTGCTTTCTGGTCACAGCACGGCTATACATCATTTCGATCCTTATATTGCGATTTTAGAGAGAATTAGCCAATATTTGACCGCACATTCAGAATTTAAGCGTCTTGATTTTGTACGTTCTTGTTTTTACGTGAAAGCCACAGAAGACTTTGCGTTATATCACGCCTCAAACTGGCGTATTTCTTATATGAAAATGATGGCCCAAGAATGGGGTTGGTCAAAAGAACGTATTGAAGAATTAGATCTGCGTCCAAATTGGAAAATTAAACGGGTGAAAGAAAGTCACAATAATTTGGTGAATTTCTTGATGATGAGTTATCGAAATCTAGTGGATTTTGCACGCAAACATAAAATTAATTCTAGCGTGATCCCGCAAGATATTACGGTGCTTTCTCGCAAACTTTATACTGCCTTTGAAGAATTGCCGGGTAAAATTACGTTACTAAACTCACAAATTTCCTATAACTTAACAGAAGAACACCTCACATTTATCGAAGTTCTCGGCAATAAGAATTTTAAGGATGGGTGGTATATGGTGAATCAGCCACCACATCATATGATGTTCTCGAAAGAACGTGTGATTGAATACGGTGAAAGTTTAAATAAAGTCGTCGCATGGGCTTATTTTAATCGCTTGTTGACCGCTGAAACTCATTTGCACTTAATCAGTCAAAATATCGACCAACTCACTTTACGTAATTTTGTCGCCGATTTACGGTTGTTTTTCCCGCATACAAATGGTCAAGTTCCAACAAATGAGGCACTTTCTTCACAGTGCGAAATCCGTGATTTATTTATTGCGGTGAATTTGGTGAATGACCCAACAGCACAAGTCGAAGAGCTTAAATCAAATATTTCGCCAAGTGATTTATTCAGTTTTGGTCAGTTAGAACAGAGTTTGGTAGGAAGCATTGATTTCACTTACCGTAATGTGTGGAATGAAATTCGAACCTTACATTTTGAAGGACAAAATGCGATTTTGCTTGCCTTAAAAGTGCTTTCTAATAAAATTGATCAAGGGGTGAATCAGCCTCGTTCTGTGCAGGTTTTCTGTTACAGTAAACATTACAACCGTACATTGCGGAACTTGGTGAGTGTACTCGTAAACCGTTGTATCAGTATTCAATTAGGGGATAGCCGTCCAACAACACATTCTCGTTTGCGTGTAGCGGGGAAAAACTGGCAATTCTTCTTTGAAGAAAAAGGGATCAGCTTGCAACCTATTGAAGGCGGAAAAGAAAGTGCGGACAATTTTGAAGACGTTTTACCAACTCAGTTGGAAGAGAAAGAGATTATCCCAGAAGCACGTCGGTATCCACCTGAAATTGATGTGTTTGCCAGTGAAGGTTTTTTACAATTCTTCTTTGAAGATAATGCCGATAATAGCTTTAACGTCTATTTGTTAGATGAGAAGAACCGTCTCGAAATTTATCGTCAATGTGAAGGTTCGAAAGATGATAAAGTACGCGAAATAAATCGTATTTATCAATCGCTTGGCTCAAATGATTGTGAAAATCCGTATAAAATGGTGCAACGGAATTTTAATTACCCGCAATTTTATCAATTGCACTCAACTGAAAGCGGCATGTGTATTATGCCGTTCAAATTTAAAAGCAAAAGGACTTGCGAATAGCGACATCAAAACAAGCATTGTTTGAGATAAATCAAGTTTATCTGCAAATATGCATTGGAAGATAGGTAAAATCCCGATAGAATCCCTCGGTCGAAAATCTATTGAGAAGTAATCTAAGGCAGTGGATGTTTTGCCTTTAGGCAATAGAATAGTGTCCGCTTATCTCTTGGAGAATATTATGCAAGAAAAGTTAAAAGTATTAATTATCGACGACCATCCATTAATGCGTCGTGGTATCAAGCAATTAGTTGAATTAGAAGAGAATTTTGAAGTTGTCGCTGATGTAGGAAGCGGTACAGAAGGCATTTCCATTGCGATTCAAGAATCGCCCGATTTAATCATTTTAGATCTTAATATGAAAGGTCTTTCAGGTTTAGATACTCTTAAAGGCTTGCGTGCAGAAGGTGTTGATGCGCGAATTTTGATCTTAACCGTGTCTGATGCGAAAAATGATATTTTCACTCTCATCGATGCGGGTGCTGATGGCTATTTATTGAAAGATACTGAGCCAGATGTGCTGCTTGAGCAAATTAAACGTATTGCACAAGGTGAAGTGATTTTAAGTGATTCGATTAAAAATCTTCTTTTAGAACGCAAACATACTGTTGATCCAATGGATTCACTCACCGATCGTGAAATGGATGTATTACGTTTAATCGCGACTGGTTTATCCAACAAACAAATTGCAGGTCAGCTTTTTATTTCTGAAGAAACGGTTAAAGTACATATTCGTAACTTACTTCGTAAACTTAACGTTCACTCACGCGTTGCAGCAACCGTCTTGTTCTTTGAGCGAAATGGTCGATAGGTAAGATTAAAACGATAAAAAAGAGCGGTTTTTTAACCGCTCTTTTTGTTATCTTGGCACGCCCCGTAATAAAGGGATTGGCTCAAACGGTGCGACTGAAGTTGGCGCAGGAATATCATTAAAAATTAAGATAAATGGTTTAGGTGGCAAGATTTTTTCATTTCGCCATAAGCTTCCCATACCCACCAATTGAATATCATCGGGTAAATTTTTTATTCCCGATTTCAATACGGCTATGGTATTTGGGCGAGGGTGTCCAATCGCAATAGCCGTGCCATGTTTACGTGCATATTGAATTGCGTTCTGAAATTGGCGTTGCACATCTACTAAATTATCACTGTCATCTAAAAAGATATGGCGATCTAATACACGCACACCTTGTTCTTTTGCTATTTTTCCCGCAACTGATTTTCCGATAGTACGGCTATCTAGAAAGAATAAATGTTGCTCGCGAAGTGCGGTCATTAAATAAGTCATTAATGTGGCATCGGCTGTGGCTGCACTGCCCATATGATTATTCATTCCGATAGCATTTGGCACAATAGATTTAGCTTTTTTTACTCGCTCATTCACTTGCGCTTCGGATAAGCCTAAAGTCAAACCACCTTCCTCAATTTTAATATTGCTGACCGGCTGCATCGGCATATGAATAAGAATATCGTGATTTTGCGCTTTTGCTTGCTGATTGCGGATTTTGGCATAGGGTGCGGCAGGAATGATGGCGACAGAGATTTCCTTTGGCATTGCTAAAATTTCAGCATCTTCTTTCGGATGATAGCCAATATCATCAATTACAATAGCCAGTTTGCCTTGTGCAAAAGTAAATGCAGAGAAAAGTGCGGTTGAAAAAATAATCGTATTTTTGACCGCACTTTGAAAGAATGTTGCCATTATTTAATCCACCCAGCCGGATTCACAGGCACCCCTTTACGGCTGATACCAAAGTAAAGCGCCGGTTTTGAGAGCTCCCCCGTATTCCCCACTTGTGCGATGGTTTGTCCCGCAGACACCAGCTGACCTTGTTTCACAAATACCGCTTGGTTGAAACCATACAAACTCAAATCGCTGTCACCGTGTTTAACAATCACCATATAACCATAGCCATTAAGATGACCCGCTAGAATAACACGACCACTTGCAATGGCTTTTACCGCTGTACCTGTTGGTGCACCGATAACCATACCTTTCCAGCGCACTTCACCCGCTTGGATTGAACCAAAAGAATACAACGTCGGGCCCGAAACTGGACGACTGTATTGACGTGCAGCCGTACCTAAACCACTGGTGCTATTAATCAACTTACGTTCTTGATCAGTTGGTTGATAAGGTTTTGAGGTACGTTTTTCTTCCTCTTGTTTTTTCTGAGCAAGGGCTTCACGTTCACGTTGTTCTTGTTGGCGAGCGGCTTGTTCAGCACGTTGAATTTCTTGGCGAAGGGCATTTTCGTTCGCTTTCAACGTTTCCAATTTATTCTGATCTTTCGTTAAGTTTTTATTGAGTTCATTTAACGTAGATTGGCGTTCTTGTTGTGCTTTTTGTAATTCTTGCTGTTGTTTCTTTTGCGTAGAAAGTTGCTCGCGATGATTTTTTTGTTGCCCCGAAATCGCTTCGCGTTGTTTCGCTAAATTCTCTTGTGTCGCTTTCAGATTGTTAATCATATCAATGCGAACTTGATTTAAATGCTGATAATACACTTTCATGCGTTCCGCTTTTTTCGCATCCTCCGAAAGCATTCTTTCCAAGGTAGAAGGATTTACCCCTGAACGATAAATAGCATCTACTTGCTGCGCGAGCTTCGCTTTTTGCGCGCGCTCTTGCTTTTCTAATTGCTTGATTTGCTTTTCTGTTTCCGCCATTTGCTTGCGGATTTCTTGCAAACTTAATTCTGTTTCACGCAATTCACCGACAACGCTATTAATTTTGCTTTCTTGATCTTTAAGACTGGCTTGGAGTTTAGCTTGTGCACGTTTTTGCTCGGCGATCTTCGACTCTTGTTGTTTAATTTGTTTTTGAATTTGATTGAGATCGTTGCCTTGCGCGAAAGATGAAAAGCCAAGCAGACCGCAAGCCAAAAGTGCGGTCAGTTTTGATAAGATTTTTTTTCTACGATTGCTTTGCTGCATACATCTAAACTTGAGAGAAATTAAGGGACGAATAAAGCTTAAATACTAGCATTATTTTTGAGTGGCTAAAAGTTTACAGGCGATTTTTTGCGAAAGATCAGTAAATACCGCCTTTTTACTTTTAAACATAACGATTTTTTGCTATAACAGAGCCATTCATTTTTTTATTAATACTTAGGAGATCCTTATGGAATTAGTATTCATTCGTCACGGTTTCAGTGAGTGGAACGCAAAAAATTTATTCACCGGTTGGCGTGATGTGAATTTAACCGAGCGCGGTGTAGAAGAAGCAAAAGCAGCGGGTAAAAAATTGTTCGAGAAAGGCTATGAATTTGATATCGCCTTCACTTCTGTTTTAACTCGTGCAATCAAAACCTGTAACATCGTGTTAGAAGAATCTCACCAATTATGGATTCCTCAAGTGAAAAACTGGCGTTTAAATGAGCGTCACTACGGTGCATTACAAGGCTTAGATAAAAAAGCAACCGCAGAACAATACGGTGATGAACAAGTTCATATTTGGCGTCGTTCTTATGACATTTCTCCTCCAGATTTAGACCCGAAAGATCCAAACTCTGCACATAACGACCGTCGTTATGCAAACATCCCATCTGATGTAGTACCAAATGCAGAAAACTTAAAATTAACCTTAGAACGCGCATTACCATTCTGGGAAGATCAAATTGCACCAGCAATGCTTTCTGGTAAACGTGTTTTAGTAGTGGCACACGGTAACTCACTTCGTGCATTAGCAAAACACATTATCGGTATTTCTGATGCGGAAATCATGGATTTTGAAATCCCAACCGGTCAACCGTTAGTGTTAAAACTTGATGATAAATTAAACTACGTAGAACACTACTATCTTTAATTTATAAATGATTTCAAAGTGCGGTTAATTTTGACCGCACTTTTTGTTTAAGGAGAATTACGGATGAAAAAATTACTCGCGGTGATTTTTGCCTTGTTACCTGTTTTGGCCTTTGCAGCATCGCCAAATCACTCGGCAAAATCAACTCAAACCAAGTCAGTGAAAACGGCAGTTAAAAAAGTGGAAGCCAAGAAAGCCACTACGCCTAAAACCGTAGCTAAAACAGCGAAAAAGAAAGCCGATGCCAAAAAAGCAGAAGCGAAAAAGCCAGCTAAAATTGTCGAAGCAAAAAAAGCGGTAACGAAAAAAGAAAAAATAAAAAATAAAACGACAAATAAAGCCGCTAAAGCAGAGCCGACAAAAACGAAAGGCAAACAGCCAGTAGAAAAAACTAAGCAAACTGCAGTAAAAGATAAAAAGACGGTAGTGAAAAGCAAACAAAGTGCAGTTAAAGAATCCGCTAAACCTGAAAAAGCGATGGCTAAAAAAACAGCAGTGGTTAAAACAGAAGTGAAGAAAGCGGAACCCAAAGCCGTTGAAAAAGTAACTGAAAATAGAGTGGAAACTGTTGCTCAGAAAACAGCGAATACCGTGACAAAATCTGTCGTCGTACCAAGATGTAATGATTCAAAAGTTTTTGCGGTATTATCTGATGCCTTCAAAAAACAAGGTGCAGCCACTAACACCCAAATGACAGTGAAACAAATCACGCAAGCACGTGAAACCCAATCTTATCCACAACAAGGGATTCGTAGCTGTAATGCGATAGTGGAAACCAACAGCGTTAAATATGTTACGGATTACAGCATTATCTTGAATGATAAAGGTTTCTTCGTACAAGTTGAAAACGCACAACCCGCTCAACGTTTCTAATCTTAACGTGCGTTATTTAAATGAAGTTGTTTGAATAACGCACGCATTTCTTCTTCATTCAAACGGCGATATTCCCTATTACCCAATCCATCAAGCGTTAAATGGCTCATTTGGTAACGGATGAGACGTAATGTCGGAAAGCCGATATGTGCCGTCATTCGACGCACTTGTCGATTACGCCCTTCACTAATTTTAATTTCCAACCAACTTGTCGGAATGCTTTGACGTTCACGAATAGGTGGATTGCGAGGCCAGAGAAAATCCGGTTCTGAAATCAACCGCACTTTTGCCGGCTTTGTCATTCCATCTTTCAATTCAACGCCTTTGCGGAGTTTGTCTAAGTCTTTCTCTTCAGGAATACCTTCCACTTGCACAAAATACGTTTTTTCTGTTTTAAACTTTGGATCCGCCAAACGATGCTGCACTTCACCATTATTCGTTAAAATCAGTAACCCTTCGCTATCACGATCCAATCGCCCTGCCGCATACACATTGGGAATGGTAATAAAATCTTTTAATGTCGCTCGACCGTTTTCATCGGTGAATTGTGTCAGCACATCAAACGGTTTGTTAAATAAAACGATAATCGTCTGTTCTAATGTAAGTGGCTTTGCTTTAGGCTTAAATGAACGAGTGGGTCTTGCCGTTCGTTTGGTTGTAAATGCGCGGGAAGGGAAGGGTTTCGACATATTATTTATTCAGTAAAAAGAGAAAAAGGGCGGATTTTATTCCGCCCTCTTATATTACCATTGATAGCGATAAACTGCTTGAATTGCATAAGGTTTGTCGAAGTTTTTACCGTCAGCACGGCTTACTTCTAAACCAAAACGATGATTTGCAAATCCAGCATTTAAACCGACCGTACTTTCAAAACGTCCACGGCTGCTTGCAACATCAAGCGCATCCTTGTCGTAATGAATTTTACTGCTACGGTTTTTGCTAGTAATCGCATTTACTTCTGCGTAAGGTTGTAAATTCCAACCATTACTTAATGCAAAGCCTTTCGCTACACGTAAACCAATTCGAGAATACACAGAAGATAAGCTATCTTCATTCTCTTGTGATGAAATATGTGTCCACGCTAATTGTGCTTGCGGTGTGATTGTCCAATCGTTCGCAAGAGTAAAGCGTTTGCCTAATTCACTCGAAATCGTATAAGCGTTGTAATGGCGTTTTTCAGTGTGATTTGAGTTAGCGTGTAAACGGTTGTATTTCACGATGTTATCTACATAAATACCGTTATCTGCAAGATAGGCTGCATACAAGCCTAGGCTGTTACTTCTTACTTTGCCATCACCATAATGACCGTTGAAATCAACGTTAGCTTGGCTACGACCAACAAATCCACCAACACGGAGGTTATCTGTTACAGCTGCATCAGCGCCTACTTGTAAGCTATGTACGTTTTGTTTAAAGCCTAAAGTTTCACTCTCAGCAGTCGAAAGTGCGGCTAATTTTTGGCGAGAATTCACATTGCGAACCCACACATTGCCTTTTTCACCATTTTTCACTTCACCTAGACGTTGATGGATTCCACTTAAATCATCTTCCACTAAAAGCAACTGTGCTTGGCGAAGAGAAACTTGAGCATTTGCTTCAGGTTTAAGTAATGTTTTATCTGGTAATGAAGAAAGAGTTAGGTTACTTGGTACATCAGCAGGTTTATCTGAAGTAGGAGGTGCTACAGGAGAAGTTGGGGTAACTGCTTTTTTAGAGTTTGCTAATACCCAATTATTTCCTTCTTTTGTTAGGAAATATTGGTAAGCCCCTAAATCTACACGATTGTTTGGGTTAGTTAAGCTAAACGCCGCATTACCACCATTGGTTTCTACAAGTGTCACTTTGCCATCAGCAATATTTGCACCTTGGTTAGTTACACCAATTTTATGATTACCTTCAGCAGTGCCTTTAACAACGATTTTATCGCTTTTGTTTTCAGCAATATTCGTGTTGAGGTTGAAGGTACCTGAGCCAGTGAGGTTGCCACGAATAATGATACCTTGGTAGTTATCATTAGCTAAATTTACTACGCCATTATTAAGATCTAAATTAGTTAAGCTTGTTGTTTGAACCACGCCATCTTCATCAGTGAAGGCTTTCGTTGTCCAATTGCTATTATTTAAGTTTAAATTGAGTGCACTGTTGCTATCGGTAGTAGTAACTCCAGAAACAGTAGAATTATTGAAGGTTAGTTGGATATTTTCTGTAATGCTCTCTGCATCATTAAATTTAACATTTTCACCACTAGCAAGCATACCTCCATTTATTGTTGAGTTATTAAAGGTCGCAGAGAAGTGACTGTTGATAACTTCGCCAACCCCAGATCTTAAAGCAATGATTCCACCTTGAGGAATTGAAACATTGGAATTATTAACGATCAATTCTGGCCGAGCTTGATTCTCCGCTTCATATACAAAAATAGAACTATCATTGTTTGATGTTACATTCACATTGTTTAATGTTAATTTACTCTTCTGATTCAGAGCAAATGCCTCTAATATGGAGTCTTGGTTGTTATCACCCATCAAGACTTTTGAGTTATGCATGGTTACCGTTGAATTATTTAACTCAAATAAATAACCATTAGCATCTGCATTGTTAGGATTAGTAATACTATAGGTTCCACCATTGATTTCAGTTGTGGAATTAGTGATATTCATTACCACAAAAGAACTGTGTCTATTTGCTGGAATAGATAGTGAAGCATTAACATTATTTAATTGTCCGCTTGAGTTTGTCATTTTTACAGCAGAGAGAGACCCCCATTCAGGACCATTTGTTGGACTGGTTGGATTAATCGAACATTGATTCAACACAGCTCCACTTTGTCCTGTAATAGTCACACCACTACTATTACAAGCTACGTCAGCTGCTAGCGCTGAATTTACCAATCCAAGAGCTGCAGTGACTAAACTTATTTTAAAAGTGCGGTTAAAAATTTTATTATTTTTCATATGAATTCCTTTGGATTATAAAAAAGCCAACTTATTGAATAAGTTGGCTTGAATTTTACTGATTTAATCATTAACCTGCAACTGCGATACGTTTCATATCTGTCATATAACCACGTAACTCTTGACCGATTAATTCAACCGGGTGGTTACGGATTGCATCATTTACATCGCGTAAAGTGATGTTGTCGATAGCGACTGCTGGTGTTGGTTCACCTAAATCACCTTTTTGTAAGGTTGGGATGATTTCTTTAGCAAGAATTGGCGTTGCTACGTTAGAGAATAAGTAGTTACCATATTCTGCAGTATCAGAAATTACCACGTTCATTTCGTATAAACGCTTACGTGCGATAGTGTTAGCGATTAACGGTAATTCGTGAAGTGATTCATAATAAGCTGATTCTTCATAGATACCGCTTGCCACCATCGCATCAAAGGCTAATTCAACACCTGCTTTCACCATTGCTACCATTAATACGCCGTTATCAAAGTATTCTTGTTCAGAAATTTTGATGCCGTCTGCTTTAGGTGCGTTTTCAAAGGCAGTTTTGCCAGTTGCTTCACGCCATGCTAATAAGTCTTTATCACCGTTCGCCCAGTCAGCCATCATAGTTGCTGAGAAGTGACCGCTGATGATGTCATCCATGTGTTTGTAATATAAGAAGCCAAGGCTTTCTTTGATTTGTTCCGCAAGTTCAAATGCACGTAATTTTGCGCTGTTTGATAAGCGATCCATCATTAATGTGATACCGCCTTGTTTTAATGCTTCAGTAATAGTTTCCCAACCGTATTGGATCAATTTACCTGCGTATGCTGGATCTTTACCGTCTGCCACTAATTTGTCATAACATACGATAGAACCTGCTTGTAACATACCGCAAAGAATGGTTTGTTCACCCATTAAGTCAGATTTTACTTCTGCGACAAATGAAGATTCTAATACACCTGCACGGTCACCACCGGTTGCAGCTGCCCATGCTTTCGCAATTGCCATACCTTCACCACGTGGGTCATTTGCAGGGTGAACCGCGATTAATGTTGGTACACCGAAACCACGTTTGTATTCTTCACGCACTTCAGTACCTGGACATTTTGGTGCACTCATCACCACAGTGATGTCTTCACGGATTTGCTCACCCACTTCAACAATGTTGAAACCGTGTGAGTAACCGAATGCTGAATCTTTTTTCATTAATGGCATTACATCTGCCACAACTTTAGAGTGTTGTTTGTCTGGTGTTAAGTTGATCACTAAGTCTGCAGTTGGGATTAACTCTTGGTAAGTACCCACTTTAAAGCCGTTTTCAGTTGCACGTTGGAATGAAGCACGTTTTTCCGCAATCGCTTCAGGACGTAATGCATAAGAAATATCTAAGCCAGAGTCACGCATATTTAAACCTTGGTTTAAACCTTGCGCACCACAACCTACGATAACGATTTTTTTGCCTTTTAAGTAGTTGCAACCGTCAGCAAATTCACTGCGGTCCATAAAACGACAACGACCTAATTGATCTAATTTTTCACGTAAATTTAATGTGTTGAAATAGTTAGCCATTTTTCATCCTTTCTATGATGTTGATTAATGTGTATGAGGTTGTGTTTGAATATAGTTTTTTGTTGTGAAGTGGATTATAAGGTTTTTAGTCGTTGCGTAAAGTGATATTATTTGCACTTAGTGTTGCAATTTTTGCAATGTAATCTGCTTTTAACGATACATATGAACTTTCAAGACCTCCAAATATTTCTTCATCTTGCTGATACACAAAATTTTGCTAAAACCGCTACGCAAAATTATATGTCACCCTCTACGCTCTCACGCCAAATTCAACGCATGGAAGAGGAGTTAGAACAACCTTTATTTATTCGTGATAATCGACAAGTGCGCTTAACCGAACAAGGCGAGAAATTTCTGCAATTTGCGAAAACAGAATGGCAAAACTGGCAGCAGTTTAAGCGCCAACTGCGAGATAATTCAGCGGAATTAAGCGGAGAGTTGCGCTTATTTTGTTCAGTTACCGCTTCATATAGCCACTTACCACAGGTGTTAGCCAAATTTCGTTCACGTTATCCGAAAGTTGAAATCCAACTGACGACTGGTGACCCAGCCTCTGCAGTGCAATTTATTCAATCAGAACAAGTAGATCTCGCTTTGGCGGGGAAACCCAACAATCTACCGACAGGATTGGAATTTTATAAGATTGATGACATTTCCCTTTCATTAATTGCCCCACGAGTGGCTTGTTTAGCGACACAATTATTACAGGAAGAACCCATCAACTGGCAACAAATGCCTTTCATTTTGCCGTTAGATGGAATGGCACGGCAGCGTATTGAACAATGGTTACGTAGCAAACACATTAAACATCCCAAAATTTATGCCACCGTAGCAGGTCATGAAGGCATTGTGCCAATGGTGGCACTTGGTTTTGGACTAGCAATGTTGCCGGATGTCGTGATTGATAATAACCCGATGTCAAAAGACGTGTCTCGTTTAAATTTAGACAATCCCGTCGAGGCGTTTGATTTAGGTGTTTGTGTGCAAAAAAGAAATTTAGCGAACCCCCTAATTCGTGCATTTTGGGAGATGTTAGACTAAAATAATAAGCCGAATTAACCTAAGGATTTATTATGTTAAGAGGCATACTTATTTCACTTTTAGCCTCGCTTTTATTTGGCTATATGTATTATTTTTCCACGTTGCTGAAACCGCTCAGTGGCACGGATATTTTCGGCTATCGAATGCTGTTTACATTCCCTTTCGTTGCCCTTTCCGTCATCATGTTTAAACAAAAGCAGGCATTGGCAGAGCATTTAAAACGCATTAAAAAACAACCGCTCTTTGCCCTTTCCTATATTATTTGTGGCGCATTAATGGGTTATCAAATGTGGCTCTTTTTGTGGGCCCCCAATAATGGTAGCTCCTTAAGTGTTTCTTTCGGTTATTTATTATTGCCAATTGTGATGGTGGCTGCAGGACGGATCATTTTTAAAGAGCGAATTTCAACATTGAAATTCATTGCGGTGTTAATTGCAGCAATCGGAGTGATTTCTAACATCATTTTAAAAGGCGGGTTATCTTGGGAAGCCATTGTTATCTGTATGGGTTATACCACTTACTTCTCGATACGAAAAGCTTTAAAAAATACCGATCTTGGTGCCTTTTGCTTAGAAATGATCGCATTATTGCCGGTTAGCGTTTACTTTGCTCTTCAAACCGATTTTGCCATCGTACAGGAATCAAATCCTAACATTTGGGGATTGTTGGTATTGCTCGGACTCATTAGTGGCTCTGCATTGATTGCTTACGTGATCGCCAGCAATATGCTGCCGATGAATTTGCTCGGCCTTCTAGGCTATGTTGAAACCATTTTGATGGTGATTATTTCATTTTTAATTGGAGAGGAAATGGATGCGGACAGTTATCCGTTATTCATTTGTTTAGTACTGGCGATGAGCCTGATTATTTTTGATGGCGTGTATAAACAGCGCGCTAAGGGAACAAACCATGTCGTTTAAAGAAATTAGTCCGGAACAAGCTTGGGAGATGGTGCAAAATGGCGCCATCCTTGCTGATGTTCGGGACCCTCAACGTTTTACCTATTCTCATGCGAAAGGGGCGTTTCATTTAACTAACCAAAGCTTTTTACAATTTGAAGAACTGGTGGATTTTGACACCCCGATTATCGTGAGTTGTTATCATGGCGTAAGCAGTCGAAATGTGGCGACTTTCCTCGTTGAACAAGGCTATGAAAATGTGTTTAGTGTCATTGGCGGGTTTGATGGTTGGGAGAAAGCGGGTTTACCGATAGAAACGGCTTATTAATATTTTTTGATTTAAAGTGCGGTGAAATTTACCGCACTTTTTTATTTTTGTCTCACTATTGCTTATCTACAATCGCTTTCAACATCGTGTAAGATTGAGCTTGTTTTTGTTCATCAAAAATATAGCTCACCGCCATAATTTCATCAAAATGCACCCGTTCACGCAATTGCTTGAGTTGAAATTCCACGCTTTCAGGACTACCGATAAGTGAACAAGCGGTCATTTGTTCCACAATTGCACGTTCTTGGTTGTAAATCGGGATTTCCTCGAAATCGACCGGTCCAAAGTGCGGTTTATTTTGGGCGTGCATTTGAGCTTTCCAAACATCTTCTTCTGATGCCATCGGTGGTTGTAAATTTTGTTGCGCGTTAGTCACCACGTTTAAGAAAAATAGTGTTTGTGTTGTCGCCAGTTGTCTTGCTTCTTTATCGGTTTCGGCAACGATCGCATTCACACCTAAGATGACATAAGGCTCAGCAAGATAGGTCGAAGGCTTGAAGTTTTTGCGGTAAATCTCCACTGCCATTTCCATCATGCGTGGTGCAAAGTGTGAAGCAAAGGCATAAGGTAAGCCAAGTTCTGCCGCAAGATAGGCACTTTCAGTGCTCGATCCTAAAATATAAAACGGTATATTCAAGCCGGCAGAAGGATATGCAGAAACAGGGTTACAATCTTTAAAGTAACCGCGAAGTTCCGCAATTTCTGCAGGGAAATCTAGGCTGTTTCGTCCACGACGAAGAGCTGCAGCCGTTTGCATATCAGTTCCTGGCGCACGCCCTAAACCGAGTTCAACACGGTTTGGATAAAGCGTCTCCAGTGTGCCATATTGCTCTGCTACCACATAAGGCGAATGATTCGGTAACATCACGCCACCCGAACCAACACGTAAGGTTTTCGTATTGGCTAGTGTATGCTGAATTAAAAGTGCGGTCGCTGAACTCACCAAGTTTTTCATATTATGATGCTCAGCAATCCAATAACGCTCAATGCCAATGTTTTCAGCATGTTTTGCAAGATTTACCATAGACTCAACGGCTTGCAAATAAGTTTGCCCTTCACGAACGGGGGCGAGATTAAGAATAGAGAGCTTCATTTTATTTCCTCATGATAGATTTGTTGAGCATTATTATACGTGTTTTTTCTGGCAGAAATATCGATAAAATTGGAATAGGCTGTTTCGAGAAAAGGAAAAATATTGCAAAATAGGCACAAATTCAGATGTATTCGAAAAAATGATTGTATTTAATAATATTTCCCTAAAGCGCGGGCAAACCGAATTGCTCGAGAATGCCACAGCAACTATCAATCCGAAACAAAAAGTCGGTTTGGTGGGCAAGAATGGTTGCGGTAAGTCGTCTCTTTTTGCTCTATTAAAAAAAGAATTAACGCCAGAGGGCGGCGAGGTCACTTATCCATCCAACTGGCGGGTATCTTGGGTGAATCAAGAAACGCCAGCATTGGATATTCCCGCTATTGATTATGTGATTCAAGGGGATCGCGAATATTGCCGTTTGCAGCAGGAACTAAACGAAGCCAATGAGCGTAATGATGGTCATGCAATTGCGCGCATTCACGGGCAATTAGAAACCTTAGATGCTTGGACAATTCAATCTCGCGCGGCTTCCTTATTACATGGTTTGGGCTTCAGCCAAGACGAAATCGCTCAACCGGTGAAATCCTTCTCCGGTGGTTGGCGGATGCGCTTGAATTTGGCGCAGGCATTGCTTTGTCCATCGGATTTATTATTACTGGATGAGCCAACCAACCATTTGGATTTGGATGCGGTTATTTGGTTAGAACGGTGGTTAGTACAATATCAAGGTACTTTGGTATTAATTTCCCACGACCGTGATTTTCTCGATCCGATTGTGACAAAAATCCTTCATATCGAAAATCAGAAGCTCAACGAATACACGGGCGATTATTCTTCCTTTGAAGTGCAACGGGCAACCAAATTGGCACAACAAACGGCCATGTATCGTCAGCAACAACAAAAGATATCTCATTTACAAAAGTATATCGATCGATTTAAAGCCAAAGCAACCAAAGCCAAACAAGCACAAAGCCGTATGAAAGCCTTAGAGCGCATGGAACTGATTGCACCGGCTTATGTGGATAATCCTTTTACCTTTGAATTTCGTCCACCACAATCCTTGCCAAATCCCTTGGTGATGATTGAACAGGCGAGCGCAGGTTATGGTAACGGTGAAAGTGCAGTAGAAATTTTAAGTAAAATTAAGCTGAATTTAGTGCCGGGTTCGCGCATTGGTTTGCTCGGGAAAAACGGTGCAGGGAAATCAACCTTAATTAAATTATTAGCGGGAGAGCTCACCGCTCTTTCCGGTACGGTGCAATTAGCTAAAGGCGTGCAACTCGGTTATTTTGCTCAGCATCAGCTCGATACGCTACGTGCAGATGAATCTGCTCTCTGGCATATGCAAAAACTCGCACCGGAGCAAACGGAGCAACAGGTACGGGATTATCTCGGGAGTTTTGCATTCCATGGTGACAAAGTTAATCAAGCGGTGAAATCTTTTTCCGGTGGAGAAAAAGCCCGTTTGGTGCTTGCACTGATTGTTTGGCAACGTCCAAACTTATTACTACTCGATGAACCAACTAACCATTTAGATTTGGATATGCGTCAGGCATTAACCGAAGCGCTGGTGGATTACGAAGGCTCTTTGGTGGTGGTTTCTCACGATCGTCACTTACTACGCAATACCGTGGAGGAATTCTATTTGGTCCACGATAAAAAAGTGGAAGAATTCAAAGGCGATTTAGAGGATTATCAAAAGTGGCTGAATGAACAAAATAGTGCGCCAGAAAATAAATCCTCGGAGAAAAATGACGACAATGAAAATTCCATGCAAAATCGCAAGGAACAAAAACGTCGCGAGGCTGAATTGCGCCAACAAACTGCACCTCTTCGCAAACAAATCTCTCAATTGGAGGAAAAAATGAATAAGCATGCCTCCAAACTTGCGGAGATTGAAAACCAATTGGCAGATTCCGAACTATACAGTGCAGAAAATAAACAAAAATTGACCGCACTTTTGGCACAGCAAGTAGAGGTGAAGAAAGCATTGGAAGAAGTCGAAATGGATTGGTTAGCGGCCCAGGAAGAATTGGAAGCAATGCTACAAGCATAGGGACAGCGTATGAGTCAAAGTCTTTTCCAACACACAAAACACGAAGAATATTGCCCACAATGCGGCGCGCCTTTACAAATGAAACAGGGTAAAAAAGGACTGTTTTTAGGTTGTTCGGCATATCCTGCCTGTGATTATTTGCGTCCTTTGCATAAGGTGGAATATAAGGTGTTGAAAGAGCTTGATGAAACCTGTCCGCAATGTGGCAACCCACTCCAACTCAAACAAGGTGCCTTTGGCATGTTTATTGGCTGCAGCCATTATCCCGATTGTGATTTTGTGGTGCATGAGCAACAGGATGAAGAACAATCCATTGACTGCCCAGAGTGCCATAAAGGGCATTTAGTTGCTCGTCGCGGACGACAAGGGAAAATCTTTTATGGCTGCGATAACTTTCCCCATTGCAAATTTTCCTTGCCCGCAAAACCCTATGCTATTCCTTGTCCACAATGCCATTTTCCACTAGCACTATTAAAAAGTGAAAATGCCGAACACCAAGTGTGGCAATGTGCAAATAAAAGCTGTCGATATATTTTTGAGAACGAAAAATGAATGTACAACAAATTGCCACCCGTTTAATGCAAGATGAAGTGGTCGCCTATCCTACTGAAGCAGTATTCGGTTTGGGCTGTAATCCGCTAAGTGAAAGTGCGGTCAGAAAATTACTTAATTTAAAACAACGTCCAATTGAAAAAGGCCTTATTTTAGTCGCGCCGAGCTTGCATTTTTTACAGCCCTTTGTTGATTTCTCCCATTTATCAGACAAACAACTTTCACGCTTACAGGCACAATACGATCATCCAATCACCTGGGTGGTACCGGCTAAGACAGAGGTTCCACATTTCCTGACGGGGCTATTTAATAGCATTGCGGTGCGTTTATGTACTCATCCTGCCGTCAAAGCCTTATGCGAAGAAACAGGCTTTGCTCTGACCTCAACCAGCGCCAACTTAACCGGTCAATCACCTTGCCGCAGCGCAGATGCCGTGCGTTCCCAATTTGGGGCGGATTTTCCCGTGCTTGATGAAGCTGTCGGTCAAGCACAAAATCCATCGGAAATTCGCGATTTGCTCACAAACCAACTTTTCAGACAAGGATAAGATATGCAGCACTATGCCGTTTGGGGCAATCCGATTGCTCAAAGTAAATCTCCGTTAATTCATTGCTTATTTGCCACACAAACCCAGCAAACGATGGAATATGTTGCCAAATTAGGTGACCTTGAGAATTTTGAGCAGCAATTACAGGCCTTTTTTGCTAAAGGGGCACAAGGTTGCAATATCACCGCACCATTTAAGGAACGCGCCTATGCACTCGCTGAAGAACATAGCGAACGGGCAAAACTGGCAGAAGCCTGTAATACATTAAAAAAATTGTCTAACGGCAAACTCTATGCGGATAACACGGACGGCATTGGTTTAGTGACGGATTTACAACGTTTAGGTTGGATTCAGCCACAACAACGCATTTTAATTTTAGGTGCCGGTGGAGCAACCAAGGGGGTATTACTGCCTTTATTGGAAGCACAACAGCAAATTGTCTTGGCTAACCGCACCCTAGAAAAAGCACAACAACTGGCAAATAAGTTCAAGCCTTACGGCACAATTGAAGCTGTCGCGATGGATGCAATTCCCGCGCAAACCTACGATTTAGTGATCAATGCAACTTCGGCCGGATTAAGCGGACATACCGCCGCTGTTGATGGATCAATCTTATCGTTGTCCCGCGCCTGTTATGACATGCAATATGCCAAAGGTAGTGACACGCCTTTTATTGCCTACTGCAAATCCTTAGGTCTGAATAATGTCAGCGATGGTTTTGGTATGTTGGTGGCGCAAGCTGCCCATTCATTCCATTTGTGGCGCGGGGTGATGCCTGATTTTATCGCAATCTATGAACAACTCAAAAAGGATATGGCATGAGTACAAGATGCCCTTGGGTGGGCGAACTTCCGATTTATATCGACTACCACGATAAGGAATGGGGTAAACCACAATTTGATAGCCAAAAACTGTTTGAGAAAATCTGTTTAGAAGGACAACAGGCGGGGCTTTCCTGGATTACTGTATTGAAAAAACGTGAAGCCTATCGGGCTGCATTCCATCAATTTGATCCTGCCAAAATCGCGCAAATGACCGAACAGGATATTGATCGTTGTATGGAAAATGCCGGACTTATTCGCCATCGGGCAAAACTGGAAGCCATTGTAAAAAATGCTAAAGCCTATCTAGCCATGGAAAAGTGCGGTGAAAATTTCAGTGATTTTGTGTGGTCGTTTGTGAATCATCAACCGATTATCAATGATGTCCCCGATATTTCTGTGGTGCCCGCTAGAACTGAAATCTCAAAAGCAATGTCAAAAGCGTTGAAGAAACGTGGTTTTATCTTTGTTGGGGAAACCACATGTTATGCCTTTATGCAATCTATGGGGTTAGTTAACGACCATATAAATGGCTGTTGTTGTAAGTGATATTCCAGTATAATCCCCCTAATTTCATCTGAATAAGAACTGAATTATGAATAAAAAATATACCTTAATTTCAATCTCAATTCTGACCGCACTTTATAGTCAACAAAGTTTGGCCGATCTGCATTCTCAATGTTTGCTTGGTGTGCCTCATTTTACTGGTGAGGTCGTGAAAGGTGATGCCAATAATTTGCCAGTTTATATTGAAGCAGATAAAGCAGAGATTAATCAGCCAACTCAGGCAATTTATCAAGGCAATGTGGATTTGAAACAAGGAAACCGCCATTTGGTAGGGAATTCAGTTGAAGTCAAGCAAACAGGTGAGGGCAATCAAACTCAACGCTGGGCTTATTTGCGAGGCGGATTTGATTACAAAGATAATCAAATTAATCTATTAGGTAATGATGCGAGTTTTAATTTAGATAGCAAAAACGGTAACGTCACCGATGCTGACTACCAACTTGTAGGACGTCAAGGTCGCGGTAAAGCACAAGAAATTGAGTTAGGTGATAATTATCGCGTAATGAAAAACGCGACATTTACCTCTTGTTTGCCAGATGATAATGCCTGGGCGGTGGATGCCTCTGAGATCCGTCAGCACATCAAAGAAGAATATGCTGAATTTTGGCATGCACGTTTTAAAGTATTAGGTGTGCCAGTATTCTATACTCCTTATCTACAATTACCGATTGGTGATCGTCGTCGTTCAGGTTTATTAATGCCAACAGTCGGTCATTCTAGCCGTGATGGTTATTGGTATAAACAACCAATTTATTGGAACATTGCACCAAATTACGATGCCACATTTGCACCAAAATATATGTCTCGTCGTGGCTGGCAATTAAATGGTGAATTCCGTTATTTAACACCTGTTGGTGAAGGTAAACTTGCGGGAGAATATTTAGGACGTGATCGTTATGATGAATATACTAGCGATAGCCGTAAGCGTCATTTATTCTATTGGAACCATACTTCCTCTTTTCTTGAAAATTGGCGTTTAAATGTTGATTACACTAAGGTAAGTGATAAACGTTATTTTACTGATTTTGATTCCGATTATGGTAGCAGTACTGATGGTTACGCGAACCAATATGCTCGTATTGCTTACTATAAACCAAATTACAACTTTGCGATTTCTGCGCGTCAATTCCAAATTTTTGATGAAGTTTCTGTGGGGCCTTACCGTGCAATGCCACAAATCGACTTTAATTATTACAAAAATGATTTGGCGAACGGTTGGGTAGATTTCAAGTTGTTCTCACAAGCAGTACGTTTTGATAATGATAGTACCTTGATGCCGACAGCATGGCGTTTTCATGTTGAACCAAGCTTGTCTACAGCAATGTCAAATAAATACGGAAACTTGAATATTGAAACCAAACTTTATGCAACGCATTACAATCAGAAGAAAGGCTCTTCTTCTGCTGCAGAAGAGGTACAAAAATCCGTAAATCGTGTATTGCCACAATTAAAAGTAGATTTACAAACAGTTTTAGTCACCAACAAAACTTTATTTGATGGCTATACACAAACACTGGAACCACGCGCACAATACTTATATCGACCATATAAGGATCAAAGCAATATTGGTTCTAAGTTAGTTAATGACTATCTTGGCTTTGGTTATGATTCCGCTTTAGTTCAGCAAGATTATTATTCATTATTCCGCGATCGTCGTTATAGTGGTTTAGACCGTATTTCATCTGCTAACCAGATAACGCTTGGTGGTACAACTCGTCTTTATGATAAAAATGCCGATGAGCGTTTTAATTTCTCAGCAGGGCAAATTTATTATTTAACCGCCTCCAGAATTGATGATAATCCAAGTAATCGTACACCAAAATCCTCTTCTTCTTGGGCATTAGAATCTAACTGGAAAATTAGTAATAAATGGAATTGGCGTGGTAGCTATCAATATGATACGTTGCTAGATAAAGCCTCATTGGCGAATAGCAGTTTGGAATTTAACCCGATGAAGAATAATCTGATTCAGTTAAATTATCGCTATGCGAGCAAAGAGTACATCAACCAAAACTTGGGTGCGTCTGCTAACCGTTACCAACAAGATATTAAACAGGTTGGTGTTGTAGCAGCATGGGAAGTATCAGATAACTGGGCGCTTGTCGGAAAATACTATCAAGATATTGCATTGAAAAAACCGGTTGAGCAATATGTGGGGGTGCAATATAACTCGTGCTGCTGGTCTTTAGGCGTTGGAGCAAGACGTTATGTGACGAGTCGCCAAAATCAACGTAATGATCAAGTGGTTTATGACAACAGCGTTGGTGTCACCTTTGAATTACGTGGTTTAGGTGAAAATGATCACCAAAGTGGTATCGAAGATATGCTGAAGAAAGGTAAACTTCCTTATATTCAAGCATTTAGCTTATAGTGAAATGAATAAAGGCTACCGAAAGGTAGCCTTTTTGTTTAGAAGCACGGTTAAAAAAGATGACGATTTTTGACCGCACTTTGCTTATTTTTTTCGTTTTGCTCGAGGATGGGCTTGATCATACACTTCTGCAAGATGTTGGAAGTTTAAATGCGTATAAATTTGCGTGGTGGATAAATTACTGTGCCCTAAAAGCTCTTGAACGGCACGCAAATCTGAACTTGCTTCCAACATGTGAGTGGCAAACGAGTGACGTAGTTTATGTGGGTTGAGATGGCTATTTAATCCTTGGCGAATACCCCAGGTTTCCATTCGCTTTTGAATTGAACGGTGCGTGAGACGATTTCCCTGCTGGCTCACAAAAAGGGCGTCATCTTTTGGATTAAATAAAGGGCGTACTTTCAACCATTGCTGAATTGCATGAGAAGCATAGCGTCCAAAAGGCACAATACGTTCTTTGTTCCCTTTACCAATCACTCTGACTTCACGTACACGCGTGTTAATGCTATTAAGGTTTAAACCTTGCAATTCAGATAAGCGAAGCCCTGAACTATACATCAATTCCATCATGGCGTGATCACGCAAATCAATGGGATCCTTGCTGTCATTTGAGAGTAATTTTTGGACCTGTTCAGCATCAATATTTTTCGGTAAATGCTTGCCTTGTTTGGGCGCAGAGATGCCTGTTGCTGGATTGACTTTCATTTGCCCTTGTTGGACAAGATAGCTGAAGAACTGACGAAGAGCAGACAAACGTAATGCTAAGCTCTTTTCTTTTAAACCTTGCTTACGGCTTTCCGCCAAAATAAGACGAACCACACTTGGATTCACTTGCTGCCAGTGCTGAATACCTTTTTCAGCGAGAATCGCTAAAATGGCATCCAGTTGATGTTGATAATTGGTGAGCGTATGCGGGCTTACTTGGCGTTCAATTCGCAAGTAATCCCAATATTGATTAAGAAGTGTATGCATTAGAGAGTTAATTCAAACAAACTTTTTTTCGTGTTTAGCTTAAATCCTTCGCGTTCTAAAATATTCTGTTGAGCTTGACTCAATTCCGCTACTAAACGGTTAGATTGTGTATAACGGACAAATTCTTTTGCTTTAGAAATAAGGGCTGTATAAATGTCGGCTTGATGTTTATCTTCCTTAACAAAAATATCAGTTAATTGCCAATAGCGTTGTAGTTGTAAAGAAGATAAGCGAGGATAAAGTTGAACAAAACCAATCGCCTGTGCATTTTCGTTTACAGCAACAAAAAACATGCTTTCATTAAAACGCATACGATTTGTTAGAAAGGTTAAAGTGCGGTCAGGATTTTCACTCATTCCGTTGGCAAGTCGATAGGCTTCAAAGAGTGGAGCAAGCACTTCTATATTCCATTGTTCGGCTTTGAAAATTTTCATTGTTACCAGACCTATTTTCCGTTTATTTATAAAATTGGTTATTTTTTATCGGTTCCGTACAGTAGATTGTAGCTTTTTAGCACAAAATAATCATCATTTCCCCAAAAAAATTTTCAAAATGTGATTTTGCACAAAGAAATCTGTTCAAAGTTTGGTATAGTAAACACACTTTTTATTTATTCAATATGGAGAAACAAAAATGGCACGTCGTCCTTTAGTGATGGGTAACTGGAAATTAAACGGTTCCAAAGCCTTTACCAAAGAATTAATCGAAGGATTAAAAGCTGAATTACAAGGTGTAACAGGTTGTGATGTGGCAATTGCCCCACCTGTTATGTACTTAGGTACAGCTGAAGCGGCACTTGCAGGCAGCAAAATTGCTTTAGGTGCACAAAACGTTGATGTGAATGTTAAAGGTGCTTTCACCGGCGATATTTCAACTGAAATGTTAAAAGATTTTGGTGCAAAATACATCATTATCGGTCACTCTGAGCGTCGTACTTACCATAAAGAAAGCGACGAATTCGTAGCGAAAAAATTTGGTGCATTAAAAGAAGCAGGTTTAGTGCCAGTATTATGTATTGGTGAAACTGAAGCTGAAAACGAAGCAGGCAAAACGGAAGAAGTATGTGCGCGTCAAATTGATGCAGTCATCAATGCATTAGGTGTAGAAGCATTTAATGGTGCAGTGATTGCTTACGAACCAATTTGGGCAATCGGCACGGGTAAATCAGCAACTCCAGCACAAGCACAAGCTGTTCACGCATTTATTCGTGGCCACATCGCAGCAAAATCACAAGCGGTAGCAGATCAAGTGATTATTCAATATGGCGGTTCAGTAAATGATGCTAACGCAGCAGAATTATTCACTCAACCGGATATCGATGGTGCATTAGTGGGCGGTGCTTCACTTAAAGCGCCTGCATTTGCGGTAATCGTGAAAGCAGCGGCTGCAGCGAAAAACTAATTTTTCTTGTCTTAAAGAAATAAAAAAGTGCGGTTAATTTTGACCGCACTTTTTGTTTTTGATTAATGCTGATTACGCTCCCACAAATCAGCATACTTCACAAAGGTGGAATGAGCGGAAAGTACTGCAAGCAGGAAGCCTTGTTTTCCATCTAAGAAACCGGCTTTTAAAATGTACATTTTGACAAAGCAACCAATAGCATGACTGACACCTTGCCATAATGTTGCCTTTTTGCCTTTGGCTTGGCGTTGATCTGCCCAAGCTTTGGCGTAGCCTGCGGATTTTACCAAATAGTGATGAATACTTTTGTAGGTGAAATGCTCCAGATCGCCAGTTAATTTCTGTACCTTCGTATTTTCAGGATAAACCACTTTTTCATGTACGAGAGAATCATTATATCCCGCATAATTTGTGCGGTATAAACGCACTACATAATCAGGATACCAACCTGAATGGCGAATTTCGCGCCCAAACACTTCACTTACACGAGGAATATCATAAACCGTATTTGGCGTATCTTGGTGAACTGCTTGTTGAATGGATTCTCGAAGTTGAGGTGTGACACGTTCATCGGCATCTAGCCACAAAACATAATCGCTGGTGACATATTGTTGTGCACGTTGGCGTTGTTTGCCAAAACCTGGCCAATCAGGATGCAAATAAAATTTTGCACCATATTGTTCCGCAATTTCTTGGGTGTTATCGGTACTGCCCGAATCAACAATAATGATTTCATCTACCCAATCTTTTACCGTATCAAGACATTGAGCAAGATCTGCCGCTTCATTTTTGACAATCATGGCAACGCTAATTGTTGGCATATTTTGATCCTTTTTTTTGCTATACTAGCTGAAGTTTTTGTAAGTATAACCGAATTTATTTTATGTGGCGTTTTTTTTATACCTGCCTGATGTACTTGATTCAGCCTTTTGTGCTGTTCTTCATGTTGCTACGAAGTCTCAAGGCTCCGAATTATCGTAAGCGTTTAGGCGAACGATATGGTATTTATGCGAATCTTGCTAAGCCCGTGCAAGATGGGATCGTCATTCATGCTGCATCAGTCGGTGAAGTGATTGCTGCTACACCGTTAGTAAAACGCATTCAGAAAGACTATCCTTACTTACCGATCACATTCACAACAGTCACGCCAACAGGCTCTGAGCGCGTAAAAGCGGCGTTCGGGGAAACTGTGACGCATTGTTATTTGCCTTACGATTTACCTTGTGTCATCAATCGTTTTATTGATTTTATTCAACCTAAAGTATTCATCGTCATTGAAACGGAACTTTGGCCAAATTTGATTGATTGTTTGGCACATCGACATATTCCTTTCATTGTGGCGAATGCTCGTCTTTCTGCACGTTCAGCGAGACGTTATGGCAAAGTCAAACAACATCTACAACGAATGTTTTCTCAAATCACCTTGATTGCACCGCAAGATAGTATTAGTGGAAAGCGTTATTTAGCGTTAGGTTATGAAAAAGATCGTCTGCAATTAACCGGCAATATTAAATATGATCTTGTGGTCAGTGATGAATTACTTAAAGACATTGAAGCACTTCATGAAAGCTGGGCGAAAGATCGTCAGATTTGGATTGCCGCGAGCACCCATGAAGGGGAAGAAGAGCTTATTTTACAAGCGCATCATTTGTTACTAAAAAAACATCCAAACTTATTGTTATTGCTGGTGCCTCGCCATCCTGAGCGCTTTAATCCGGTGGCGGATTTAATTGAAAAAGCTAATTTTAACTTTATTCGTCGTTCAACAGGTGAGATTCCTTCAGAGAATACCCAAGTGATTCTAGGCGATACCATGGGCGAGTTGATGTTGATGTATGGCATTTCAGATATTGCCTTTGTCGGCGGAAGTTTGGTTAAACATGGTGGACATAATCCGCTTGAACCTTTAGCGTTTAAATTACCCGTTGTGAGTGGAAAGCATACATTTAATTTCCCTGAAGTTTTTACCTCGTTGTTAGAGGTGCAAGGTGTGTTGCAAATCAACTCCACAGAGAAAGCGTTGGCAGAGATTATTGATAAGTTATTGAATTCAAAAGAAGCGCGTCAGCGTTTAGGCAATGCAGGCTACGAGGTATTAATTGAAAATCGTGGTGCATTACAGCGTCTTTTAGATTTGCTTTATCCTTATTTAACCAATATTTCGGAGAACCATAAATGACAAGCGTAATTTACCCAGGCACGTTTGACCCAATTACCAACGGGCATTTAGATATTATTGCACGAAGTGCGGTCATTTTCCCGAAAGTTTTTGTTGCGGTTGCGAATAGTCCGAGCAAAAAGCCGTTGTTTTCATTGGAAGAACGTGTTGAGCTGGTGCGTCAATCGGTCGCTCATTTGCCCAATGTGGAAGTATTTGGATTCTCTGATTTACTCGCGAATGAAATCAAAGCGAAAAAGATTACCGCCATTATTCGTGGCGTGCGTACAACGACGGACTTCGAATATGAATTACAACTGGCCGCGTTAAACCGTTTATTAACCGATGGTGTGGATAGTTTATTTTTCCCACCAACAGAAAAATGGGCGTTTGTGTCTTCCACGATTGTACGAGAAATTTATTTGCATCATGGGGACGTGAAAGAACTGGTGCCGGAAGCCGTTTATTTAGCCTTAAAAGCACGTCGTGAATGAAAAAAACACTTCTAATTTTAACCGCACTTTTAGCGTTAACCGGTTGTGGTACGGTAGTGAAATTAATCGATCCATCGGAAAAATACACGCCTTACGCAGGTGCGGCTTATGATTTAGAGATGGCACAAAAATGGGGCTTACCTATTTTAGATTTGCCACTGTCATTTTTATTAGATACCGCATTGTTGCCTTATGCGTGGTCAAATTAATTTGCATTAAGATATGAAACTCAATCCTCAACAACAACAGGCTGTCGAATATGTCAGCGGGCCTTGTTTGGTGCTGGCAGGCGCTGGCTCGGGCAAAACTCGTGTGATCATCAATAAGATTGCGCATTTGATTGAACACTGTGGTTATTTACCTAAACAGATCGCCGCTGTAACCTTTACCAACAAAGCTGCTCGTGAAATGAAAGAGCGTGTAGCCCATTCCATTGGTAAAGAAAAATCCAAAGGATTGATTGTTTCCACTTTCCATACCTTAGGTTTCGACATTATCAAACGGGAATATAAAGCCTTAGGCTTTAAATCGAATATGACCTTGTTTGATGAACATGATCAACTAGCCTTACTAAAAGAACTAACAGCGGATGTGTTGCAAGAGGACAAGGATTTACTGCGTGAATTAATCTCGGTTATTTCCAACTGGAAGAATGATTTGGTTTCGCCAAAACAGGCTTATGCCTTAGCGAAAGATGCCAAATATCAAACCTTTGCAAAATGTTATGAGCGTTATGCTACGCAAATCCGTGCTTACAATGCGTTGGATTTTGATGATTTAATTATGTTGCCGACCTTGCTTTTCAAACAGAACGAAGAAGTGCGGTCAAAATGGCAGGAGAAAATCCGTTATTTGTTGGTGGATGAATACCAAGATACCAATACCAGCCAATATGAACTGATTAAATTACTGGTAGGCGAGCGAGCTTGCTTTACGGTGGTGGGGGATGACGATCAATCCATTTATTCTTGGCGAGGTGCTCGACCGCAAAACATGGTGCGCTTGCGTGATGATTTTCCGCGTTTGCAAGTCATTAAATTAGAACAAAATTACCGTTCCACTCATCGTATTTTGCATTGTGCTAACATTTTGATTGATAACAACGAGCACGTATTCGACAAAAAGCTTTTTTCCAATTTGGGCGAAGGTGAAAAATTACAAGTCATTGAAGCGAAAAATGAAGAGCATGAAGCTGAACGCATTGTGGCGGAATTGATCGCTCATCGTTTTAGCCGTAAAACCAAATTTAAGGATTATGCGATTTTGTATCGCGGTAACCATCAATCCCGCTTATTGGAAAAAGTGCTGATGCAAAACCGTATTCCATACAAAATTTCTGGTGGCACGTCTTTTTTCTCTCGTGCTGAAATTAAGGACATGATGGCCTACTTGCGCTTAGTGGTGAATCAAGATGATGATGCAGCTTTCTTGCGTATCGTAAATACCCCAAAACGAGAAATTGGTACTGCAACACTGCAAAAATTAGGCGAGTTGGCACAAGAAAAACATATCAGCTTATTTGAGGCGATTTTTGAGTTTGAACTGATGCAACGTGTGACACCGAAAGCCTATGATGCATTACAAAAATTTGGTCGTTGGATTGTGGAGTTAAATGATCAAAGTTTACGTTCTGATCCTGAAACCGCTGTGCGTTCGTTACTTTCTTCATTGCATTACGAAGAATATTTGTATGAGTATGCCACCAGCCCAAAAGCCGCCGAAATGCAGAGTAAAAACGTGGCAACCTTGTTCAGTTGGGTAGAGGATATGCTCAAAGGCGATGACGTGAATGAGCCGATGACTTTAAATCAAGTCGTCACGCGTTTAACCCTTCGAGATATGATGGAGCGAGGCGAAGACGATGACGAGAGCGATCAAGTGCAATTAATGACATTGCACGCCTCCAAAGGTTTAGAGTTTCCGCATGTGTATTTAATCGGTATGGAAGAGGGAATTCTGCCTCATCAAACCAGTATTGATGAAGACAATGTGGAGGAAGAGCGCCGTCTAGCCTATGTGGGGATTACGCGAGCACAACAAACGCTGACTTTTTCTCTTTGTCGTGAACGACGTCAGTTTGGCGAGTTAATTCGACCAGAGCCGAGTCGTTTCTTGGCTGAGTTGCCACAAGATGATGTGCAATGGGAAAAAGATAAGCCAAAACTAACGGCAGAGCAGAAGCAACAACAAACATCGAGTCAGCTCGATCGTTTACGGGCAATTTTAAAAGGCTAGAGATGATTAAAGTGCGGTAAGAAATTCATTTGTTTTTTCAACCGCACTTTATTTACACAAAATGTAGATAAATCAAGCAACCAAAATCGCTTTTTCAAAAAATGATTTGACATATTTTCAAAAAAACGTATTATACCGCCCACACACCGAATGTGGTGAGATGGCCGAGTAGGCTGAAGGCGCTCCCCTGCTAAGGGAGTATGGGGTCAAAAACTCCATCGAGGGTTCGAATCCCTCTCTCACCGCCATATGTTGTTAGTTTTATTTATTCTGCACCCGTAGCTCAGCTGGATAGAGTACTCGGCTACGAACCGAGCGGTCAGAGGTTCGAATCCTCTCGGGTGCGCCATTTTAAATCGACTCTATCAGTTAAAATGGTTACGAAGAATAAAACATCACTACGCACCCGTAGCTCAGCTGGATAGAGTACTCGGCTACGAACCGAGCGGTCAAAGGTTCGAATCCTTTCGGGTGCGCCATCTTCTCTCTTCAAACTTTTCTTTTTATCAAAAACAACAACTACTACTAATTCAGTTATTTTTCTCGATCATCAATCGTTTTTAATAAATAATTTCCCTGTGCATCAGTAACACTTCTAAAACCGACATTCGTGATTTTATAAGGGAAATTTGTCTTATATTCGACGTTATCGTGGTGATGGCCATGGAAAACGTGTCTTACCCCTAATTTTTCAGCAAGCTCATTAATCACGCGAAATCCCATTGGATGAGGCTTCGGTGCTTCATGACAAATCAGAATATCGGCTTGTTTGTTTTCAATGGCTTCGATATCAGAAGGGAAAATAGACGTGCGATGGCGCAATGGTACACCGCCACGCCAAATTTTTTCTTGAGGGCTATATTGGCAATAGTGGATAGGGTCAAAATACATTGGCTTGTTTGGTGGCATCCAGATTTGCCCACGGAATACGCCGCCTAAACCAGCAATACGTTGTCCTTGGATTTCAACAACACGATTATGCAAATTGCGCGATTTCCAATGTGTTCCCCAAATCGCCTCAAATGCGGCAACAGTTTTGCTGTCATGATTACCGTGAATAAACCAAATATCACAATGTTGTGCGAGTTTATCTAATTCATCAGGCGAAGAAAGTTGCAAGTCGCCCAAAATAATCAGAGCAACGTTGTTGTTTTCTTGCACGAAAGGATAAAGATGTTCATAACTTCCGTGCGGATCGCCTGCGAATAAAAGCATTTTATTTCTCGGTGGTCAATATGCGTTTTGTGTGTTGTAAACCTTCAAGTTCTTCATCATTTAACACTTTTTCTACAACAGATTTCACTTGGTTATAACGATCTAAATAACTTGGCGATTCAATTTCAATGTAAGGCACTTTGTATTTATCTAACAATTTCTTCAATAACTGTTGGAATTGTTGACGTTGTTTTTGGCTGCCTAGACTACGTAAGCCATCATCCACCCATTTTGTATTGTTTTTCAATAAAATGGTGACATCAAACGGGTATTCTTTGATCATAGAATCTAAGAACGGATGCGCCTTACCTTCGTATTGAATACAAAAAGCCTGTGTGGTAATGAAATCAGTATCAATAATCGCTACTTTATGGGCATGACGTACGGCATAATCAATATAGCGTTGGTGGCCTAGTGCCATTTGTGGATAGTCAGAATATTGCATTGCTTGCTCATCGCCACCTAATTTTTCAAAGACATATTCCCGACCATATTCCCATGCAGAAGTGGTATTGAATACAGCAGCAAGCTTACTGACTAACACGCTTTTACCGCTACTTTCGCCACCCAAAATGGCAATGGTTTTTGCAAAGAATGGACGAACTTCTTTCGGAATGAATTTCCAATATTGGAAAGGGGTAGTACGAATTTTCGTTGCAGATACGTTAAAGAAAGAGCGATCAGGATCCACTAAAGAAACTTCAAGACCCAAGTATTTTTCGTATGGTGCTTTGTCTTGTGGTTCACTACTAAAAACCATCGTCGGGGTAAATTGTTTTTCTTCAAAGAGATTTTTTACCGCTTCACTCCAAGCTTGCCAACCATTCGGATAACTTGGAATGCCATCCTCAACTAAATGATGAATGAAAATTTGATTTTTTTGATATTTAAAGATTTGCTGCATCCAGCGAAGACGATCTTGTACCGTCGGCATACGCTTCATTTTACTATCATAAAACAGCTTTAAATCGCGTTCGGTATCGCTACAGACAATCACGTGAAGCTCATCCACTTTACTGAATGCTTCATAAATCATATTAATATGGCCGGTGTGAACAGGGTAGAATTTTCCAAAAATCACACCCACTTTTTTATCGTGTTTGTTCGACATAATGTATCCTTCGCTAAATCGCCACCGCATAGTGACAGTATAGCCCTATTTTATGCAATCTTTGTGCAAATAAAAACATTTTTCATTGAATGATTTTTTACCGTGACATTTTGCGTTATACTACAGCTTGCATTCTCAGGGCAGGGTGAAATTCCCTACCGGTGGTAACAGCCCACGAGCACTTAAAAGTGCGGTCAATTTTGATTGTGTTTTACAAAATTGTTTCGCTTTGTCCTTTTAAGGTTAGCAGATTTGGTGAAATTCCAAAGCCGACAGTATAGTCTGGATGAAAGAGAATAAAACGGATTGGGTTCCCAATTCCGTTCTATTTATTTGCATTTCTCAGCCCTGATTCTGGTTAATTTTAACGTAACAACAAAGGAAATTACGATGAATCAGTCAATTTTATCTGCATTTGGTGCGACCGGCGAAGAACGGGTGATTAACGCATTAAACGCATTCAAACAAGGTAATGGTGTATTAGTATTGGATGATGAAGATCGCGAAAATGAAGGCGATTTAATTTTCCCAGCGGAAACCATTACGCCAGAACAAATGGCAAAACTTATTCGTTATGGCAGTGGTATTGTGTGTTTATGTATCACCGATGAACAATGCAAACAGCTTGATTTGCCACCGATGGTTGAGCATAACAATAGCGTGAATAAAACCGCGTTTACTGTGACGATTGAAGCGGCAGAAGGTGTGTCAACAGGTGTATCGGCACAAGATCGTGTCACCACAATCAAAGCGGCGATTGCAGATCAGGCGAAACCGGCAGATCTTCACCGTCCTGGACATGTTTTCCCATTACGAGCGGCAGAAGGCGGCGTTTTAGCACGTCGAGGTCATACTGAAGCGTCCGTTGATTTAGCACGTTTAAGTGGTTTTAAACCGGCGGGTGTGATTTGTGAAATCACAAATGATGATGGCACTATGGCTCGTGCACCAGAAATTATCGAATTTGCGAAAAAATTTGGTTATGCGGTATTAACAATCGAAGATTTAGTGGCATATCGTCAAAAACATCATTGCTAATTAAATACTCAGAAAAAAAAGTGCGGTCAGAAAATCTGTTAAATTCTGACCGCACTTTACATTTTATAGATTTAATTGGTTTCCACAAAGCTTAATGCTGTTTCAACCACTTCAATGCCCGCGCCTTGTTTAAAGGCATTTTCACTTAGATAGCGTCGCCATTGTCTTGCCCCTTTGCAGTTTTGAAATGTACCGAGCATATGTCGAACGATATGATTTAGATAAACACCTTGGTTAAGTTGTTTTTCTATATAAGGGAACATGGCTTCCACTGCTTGTCTTGGTGTGACGATATCTGCATTGGCATCAAAAAGCATTTGATCAACATAGCCCAACAATGACGGATTTTGATAAGCCTCACGCCCAACCATCACCCCATCCACAAATTGCAAATGATGTTTCATTTCTTCGATGGTTTTAATGCCGCCATTAATTGCAATGGTCAACTGCGGGAAGTCTTTTTTCAATTGATAAACACGATCATAATCCAAAGGGGGAATCTCGCGATTCTCTTTTGGGCTTAATCCTGAAAGCCAGGCTTTTCGTGCATGAACAATAAATTCTTGGCAGCCTGCATGATGGACTTTTTCGATAAAGTCGCAGAGAAATTCATAGCTATCCAAATCATCAATGCCAATACGCGTTTTCACGGTGACAGGAATATTCACGACACCTTGCATTTCTGCAATACATTCTGCTACTAAATCTGCTTTTGCCATTAAGCAAGCACCAAACATACCATTTTGCACGCGATCAGAAGGGCAGCCCACATTCAGATTAATTTCATGATAGCCTCTTTCTTCGGCTAATTTGGCACAATGTTTAAGCTGTGCGGGATCGCTTCCACCGAGTTGTAGGGCAACCGGGTTTTCTTGCAAATCAAAATCTAAATGATCGTATTTAGCATGAATAATGGCGGGAGCTGTGACCATTTCAGTATAAAGCAACGCATTTTTACTAAATTGACGATGAAAATAGCGACAATGGCGTGTCGTCCAATCTAACATTGGCGCAACGGAAAAGCGTCCACGATAAAAGTGCGGTTGGTTTTCTGACATATTTTATTTCTCTTGAATCTTGTTACGACGAAGATCTTCTGCTTGTTGTTCCTGCATTCGTTGACGGAAACGTCCAGCTGCAAAGTGGTAAAAAGGTTTCGGACTAAATTGGCGCGAAATTATGGAGGCAATGATACTGGAAATCAAGAGCCAAATCAGCACAGGTTGAGCCCCCGTCATTTCCATCACTACTACGCTTGCTGTCACAGGGGATTGTGTTCCACCTGCTAAAAAGGCCGCCATACATAAAATGACGAGGAAACGTTGATCAACCATGCCATTGCTGATTTCCCATAACATAGTGCCAATGCCTGCACCGGTAGTGAGAGATGGCGTAAAAATTCCGCCCGCGATACCATTCCAATACGTCGTAACTGTTGCGAAGAGTTTTAGTATCCCCACTTCAGGCGAAACAAGTTGTCCTTCCAATGCTCTGGCGACCACATTATAACCAGTTCCATAAGTTTGCCCTTCGCTGTAAGTGCCCATCGCGGCAAGTACTAAACCGAGCAATAAAGCAATGTAAATAGGGTGTTTGTGAATCCAATCACGCCATTTGAGTGGAGACAGTCCTGCTAATCCTTTTGCAAGGAGTCGCCCAAATATACCGCCCAGTACGCCACAGACGACACCACAAATAGCAAGCCAAAGATATAAATAGGGAATAGCTGTTGCACCTTTATAGGCAGGAAAGTAAGGGCTATTGCCTTGAATCGCCACTAAAATAAAACCCGCTGCTAATACCCCAAGTAATACGCGGCGTTCCCAGCGTAACATCACGCCTCGACCCAATTCTTCAATGGCAAAAATCACCCCAGCCAAAGGGGCATTAAATGCGGCAGCAAGACCACCTGCCGCACCGGTTGCGACGAGTTCATTCGTACTTAATCCACGGAAAGCAAAGTTATATTTACGACAGAAATTTCCCCAACTCAGCATAACAGCAGCACCGACTTGAACAGAAGGACCTTCACGCCCAACAGACGCACCGATAACCATTGCAAAAAAAGTAAGCGGAATTTTCCAAATGGTTTGGTGAAATTTAACCAGTTTCGTTTTATAGCCATTGTAAGGAAGATTAATGGAGGCAATCACTTGTGGAATACCGCTACCACCAACATAAGGCGTGTATTTAGCGGTAAACCAGGTGAGAAAAGCAAGACCAAGCGGTAAAACAATCCAAACGGCGAGAGGGTATTTGGCAGACCAATAGGCATTAAATTCAAGTCCGATATCGGCTAGCTTGGCAAATCCAAAGGAAAAAAGGGCAACAAATGTCGCACCAATCAGTAAACATACGAATTCGAGTGTTTTATGAGAGATACGATGCGTTTGTCGAAGTTTTTTATGATAGAAATAACGTAAATGAAAAATGAATGAACGTAACATAATGATTGCCAACAAAATAATCCTGTTTGAAATTATAAAAGCCTAGTCACAGACAGGCAATTGATTTGGAAAAGTGCGGTAAAACTAAATGAATTAAACATCTTGAAGAGAATGTATTAAATGTAAAGATGGGATGGAATAAATTATTTTAAAATCATATAATTATAGAAAATCTCTTAAGTTAAGTCAGAATTCACTACACTTAGATCAATAATTATAAGGATTCTATTATGAAAAAAATACTATTTATCTCTATGTTTAGCTGTTTCCTAACTTGTACTGAAGTACAAGCATCTATAGCAAATTCCACCAGTTCTAGCAGTCAATTTAATCAAATTTCTACTAATTTAAGTAATGAAGAATTTGGCAAACATATTCTCAAAAAAGTTTATCCGAGAGCTGTATACGATAAATGGAGTAAATCTTGGGAAGATGAGGTTTTTCGCATTGATTATGACTTAAAAGATATTCAAACCAGTGAAGGAGAGAAGCGTTATTTTGCACTGAATTATGGAACTGCAAGATATAATCAGGAACTGCATTTATACATTTTCAAAAAGTCATTAAATGAATGGGTTTTAGAAAATCAGGAATATATGAATTCTGAAAATTTAATACAACACCCATTATTTAAAAATAAAAATATAGAGTTTCTTGGTAAGGCAGAAGTAGTTAAGCTAGGAAAGGATACACTGGGTTTTCAATTAGACGGCCGTGATGGAGGGAGTGGTGGTGAGAAAGGTGATATTAGCTGGGTTTACTCTGTAGATAATAAAATGAAAATAGTGACTGGGTGTCATAATGAAGAGTGGCGTTTTGAGACTCTAAGTGTTGAATGTATGCCAAAAATTAATTCAAATCTAAAGCTAACAGAGGCGTTTTATCCGATTGAATTGAATTATAAGCTTGTGAAATATAAGCTTAATGATAAGGCTCAAAGTGGGGCAGAAGAATGGGATAGAAAAAGCATAGGTAATAAGAAAGGTAAGGTAGTAATTTTATTTAATCCTCAAAATCAAACTTATGAACTACCAACTGGCTTTGAAAAAATTAGTACAAATACGAATAAGCTATGGGAGTACTTTAGTAACGCAGCAGCATCTAAGCAAAAACAAGTTAATAGTAATCAATCAATAGATTTGACTGATTTTGTAAAATGTCATGTATTAGGTGTTGTTGAGTGTGAAAGTAAAGAAGATTTTTTACAAAACATGACCTTATTACAAAAACGAAGCGTAAAACAAGAAATTGTTAGACGTGATGAAATTGCTAGTGAGGGTGGTGCAGATTACCATTCTAAAGATGTGACAATCCTATTGCAGAATGCTACGGCATTTGGTTATCCAATTAATGCCATACATATAATTCGTGGGTATGAATTTGGGGCGACCAAAGTTGAATTTGCTGATTTTCAGAGTTTTGTTCAAGTAAGTAAATTATTTCCATTACCAGAACATAAAAGCAAAGGAAAGGGATATTTTCTCGCTATTTATGATTATGATGAAAATGGTAACCCATCACCAAAAGTAAAAACTATTTATGATAAAGAGGGAAAACCTTTACCTAGATTCTCAGTTATGGGGGGCGGGTGTTATGGTGGATTGATTTTTAATCCTCAAGCCTTAACGATATCTGATGAAGGTGGCTGTTAAGCGCAAAGAGTGTGATACTTGACATTACCCTGGGAACTCTTTAAAATTCAACGTCTATTTCTTCTGTCTATTGGATGGAGAGATAGATTTTGTAACAAACATTCTATTATGAATAACATTTAAACTGGAGCTTTTTTAATGGCAACTATCAACCAGCTAGTACGCAAACCGCGTGTGAAAAAGGTTGTAAAAAGTAACGTTCCTGCATTAGAGGCTTGCCCGCAGAAACGTGGTGTGTGCACTCGTGTATACACAACTACACCTAAAAAACCGAACTCAGCATTACGTAAAGTATGTCGTATTCGTTTAACTAATGGCTTTGAAGTAACTTCTTACATCGGCGGCGAAGGCCACAACCTTCAAGAGCACAGTGTTGTGCTTATCCGTGGTGGTCGTGTTAAAGACTTACCAGGTGTTCGTTACCACACTGTACGCGGCGCATTAGACTGTGCAGGCGTTAAAGATCGTAAACAAGGTCGTTCTAAATACGGCGTTAAACGTCCTAAAGCTTAATGGAACTCCGTTAAGTAAGGCCAAACGTCTAAATTAGTAAAAATTTAAATCAGAAACTCCAGTATCACATTAACTCACTTTAAAGTGCGGTTAATTTTTATAGAGTTTTGGATACCCTGAAGATTAAATATACGGAGAAATTCGCAATGCCACGTCGTCGTAGTGTTGAACCACGCAAGATTCTTCCAGATCCGAAGTTCGGTTCAGAGTTACTTGCAAAATTTATTAATGTATTAATGGTAGACGGTAAAAAATCCGTTGCTGAAACCATCGTTTACGGTGCGTTAGACAAACTTGCAGAACGCACAGGTAAAGAACCTTTAGAAGCATTTGAAATTGCACTTGAAAACGTTCGCCCAACCGTTGAGGTTAAATCTCGTCGTGTTGGTGGTTCTACTTACCAAGTGCCAGTTGAAGTACGTCCAGTTCGTCGTAACGCATTAGGTATGCGTTGGATCGTTGAAGCTGCACGTAAACGCGGTGATAAATCAATGGCTTTACGTCTTGCAAATGAATTATCTGATGCATCAGATAACAAAGGCGCAGCTGTGAAAAAACGTGAAGACGTTCACCGTATGGCTGAAGCTAATAAAGCATTTGCTCACTTCCGTTGGTAATACGCTTTTAAAATTTAAGGGCTTCATCCTCGATGAAGCCTTACCCTTATATAAACAGATATTAAACTTAACAAGGTTATAATAATGGCTCGTACAACCCCTATTGAAAGATATCGTAATATCGGTATTAGTGCGCACATCGATGCTGGTAAAACTACTACCACTGAACGTATCTTATTCTACACTGGTGTAAGTCACAAAATTGGTGAAGTACACGATGGTGCAGCAACAATGGACTGGATGGAACAGGAACAAGAGCGTGGTATTACCATTACCTCTGCGGCAACTACCGCATTCTGGTCTGGTATGTCACAACAGTTCCCACAACACCGTATCAACGTTATCGATACCCCGGGACACGTAGACTTTACTGTTGAAGTAGAACGTTCTATGCGTGTTCTTGATGGTGCGGTAATGGTTTACTGTGCGGTTGGTGGTGTTCAACCTCAGTCTGAAACTGTATGGCGTCAAGCTAACAAATATCAAGTTCCACGTATTGCGTTCGTAAACAAAATGGACCGTACTGGTGCTAACTTCTTACGTGTTGTTGAACAACTTAAAACTCGTTTAGGTGCGAATGCTGTTCCTCTTCAACTTCCAATCGGTGCAGAAGAAAGTTTCACTGGTGTTGTTGATTTGATCAAAATGAAAGCGATCAACTGGAACGAAGCTGACCAAGGTATGACCTTCACTTATGAAGATATTCCAGCAGATATGCAAGCAGCGTGTGAAGAATGGCGTCAAAACCTTGTTGATGCAGCAGCTGAAGCAACTGAAGAATTAATGGAAAAATATCTTGGTGGTGAAGAGTTAAGCGAAGAAGAAATCAAAGCAGGTCTTCGTCAACGCGTATTAGCAAACGAAATCATCTTGGTAACTTGTGGTTCTGCATTCAAAAACAAAGGTGTTCAAGCGATGCTTGATGCAGTTGTTGAATACTTACCGGCACCAACTGATATTCCAGCAATCAAAGGTATCAACCCAGATGAAACTGAAGGTGAACGTCACGCAAGCGATGATGAGCCGTTCTCTTCATTAGCATTCAAAATTGCAACTGACCCATTCGTAGGTAACTTAACCTTCTTCCGTGTGTACTCAGGTGTAATTAACTCTGGTGATACAGTATTAAACTCTGTACGTCAAAAACGTGAACGTTTTGGCCGTATCGTACAGATGCACGCTAATAAACGTGAAGAAATCAAAGAAGTTCGTGCGGGTGATATCGCTGCAGCAATCGGCTTAAAAGATGTAACTACGGGTGATACATTATGTGCAATCGAAGCACCAATCATCCTTGAGCGTATGGAATTCCCAGAGCCAGTAATCTCTGTAGCAGTAGAACCTAAAACTAAAGCTGACCAAGAAAAAATGGGTCTTGCATTAGGTCGTCTTGCTCAAGAAGACCCTTCATTCCGTGTTCACACTGATGAAGAATCTGGTGAAACCATTATTTCTGGTATGGGTGAGTTACACTTAGACATCATCGTTGACCGTATGAAACGTGAGTTCAAAGTGGAAGCTAATATCGGTAAACCACAAGTATCTTACCGTGAAACTATCCGCACTCGTGTTAACGATGTGGAAGGTAAACACGCAAAACAATCTGGTGGTCGCGGTCAATATGGTCATGTTGTTATTGACTTATACCCATTAGATCCAGAAGGTCCTGGTTACGAATTTGTAAACGAAATCAAAGGTGGTGTAATCCCTGGTGAATACATTCCTGCAGTTGATAAAGGTATCCAAGAACAGCTTAAATCTGGTCCATTAGCGGGTTATCCGGTAGTAGATATTGGTGTACGTTTACACTTCGGTTCATACCATGATGTTGACTCATCAGAATTAGCGTTTAAATTAGCGGCTTCTTTAGCATTTAAAGCAGCGTTTGCTAAAGCAAACCCAGTTCTACTTGAGCCAATCATGAAAGTTGAAGTAGAAACTCCACCAGAGTATGTGGGTGATGTAATCGGTGACTTAAGTCGTCGTCGTGCTATGGTTAACGGTCAAGAAGCGAACGAGTTCGTTGTTAAAATCGATGCAGAAGTTCCACTTTCTGAAATGTTCGGTTATGCAACAGACTTACGTTCACAAACTCAAGGTCGTGCATCATACTCAATGGAACCGTTAAAATATGCTGAAGCGCCAACAAGTGTTGCTGCGGCAGTAATTGAAGCGCGTAAAAAATAATTTTTTGTAACAATCCGCTCTATAAGTCGAATGGCTTATAGAGCATTTTCTAGGAAACTAAACAAATGTCTAAAGAAAAATTTGAACGTACAAAACCGCACGTAAACGTGGGTACAATCGGCCACGTTGACCACGGTAAAACAACTTTAACAGCAGCAATCACAACCGTATTAGCAAAACACTACGGTGGTGCAGCTCGTGCATTCGACCAAATCGATAACGCGCCAGAAGAAAAAGCGCGTGGTATCACCATCAACACATCACACGTTGAATACGATACTCCAACTCGTCACTACGCACACGTTGACTGCCCAGGACACGCGGACTATGTTAAAAACATGATTACCGGTGCGGCGCAAATGGACGGTGCTATTTTAGTAGTAGCAGCGACAGATGGTCCTATGCCACAAACTCGTGAGCACATCTTATTAGGTCGCCAAGTAGGTGTACCTTACATCATCGTATTCTTAAACAAATGCGACATGGTAGATGACGAAGAGTTATTAGAATTAGTAGAAATGGAAGTTCGTGAACTTCTTTCTCAATATGACTTCCCAGGTGACGATACACCAATCGTACGTGGTTCTGCATTACAAGCATTAAACGGCGTTGCAGAATGGGAAGAAAAAATCCTTGAGTTAGCAAACCACTTAGATACTTACATTCCTGAGCCAGAGCGTGCAATTGACCAACCGTTCCTTCTTCCAATCGAAGACGTGTTCTCAATTTCAGGTCGTGGTACAGTAGTAACAGGTCGTGTTGAGCGTGGTATCATCCGTACTGGTGATGAAGTTGAAATCGTTGGTATCAAACCAACAACTAAAACAACAGTAACTGGTGTTGAAATGTTCCGTAAATTACTTGACGAAGGTCGTGCAGGTGAAAACATCGGTGCATTATTACGTGGTACCAAACGTGAAGAAATCGAACGTGGTCAAGTATTAGCGAAACCAGGTTCAATCACTCCACACACTGATTTCGAATCAGAAGTTTACGTATTATCAAAAGATGAAGGTGGTCGTCACACTCCATTCTTCAAAGGTTACCGTCCACAATTCTATTTCCGTACAACTGACGTAACTGGTACAATCGAATTACCAGAAGGCGTGGAAATGGTAATGCCTGGTGATAACATCAAAATGACAGTAAGCTTAATCCACCCAATCGCGATGGACCAAGGCTTACGTTTCGCAATCCGTGAAGGTGGCCGTACAGTAGGTGCTGGCGTTGTTGCGAAAATCATCAAATAATTGATGTATTAACTGTAACAAGTTAGATAAAGAAGGCGTATCGCAAGATACGCCTTTTTGTTTGCCTAAAATTCCGCAAAATTATAATGAAAATTCAAATTAAAAAAGTAAATGTTAGGAAGAGAGAAATTTTTGTTGGAGGAAAAAAGTGGCGGAAGGTCATGGGAGTTGAACCCACCCGGGAACGCTGGCGTCCCCAACAGGATTTGAAGTCCTGCCACCTCACCGGAGATGACGACCTTCCGTTATTGAAATTGCGGTTACTTTAGCGTAAATTAGTTTATAATTCAACGCCATTTTGAAATAGGAATTAAAAATGACCGCACTTTTTCAACAACTTCCTTCGGTAGATAAATTTTTAAAAACACCAGAAGGTGAAATGCTTTTAACTGAATTTGGTCATTCAGCTGTCGTGCGTGAATTGCGCCAATTATTGTCTGATGGGCGAGAGTTTATCAAACAGCATCAACATTTACCGCACTTTTTTGCCGATCATTTGAATACATTGCATTATTTACAAGAGCGATTGACTCAACAAAATCATGTGCAAATTAAATCAGTTCATAATTTAACGGGTACGGTATTACATACAAATTTAGGGCGAGCATTATGGGCTGAAAGTGCACAACAGGCGGCACTTCATGCGATGAAAGGTAACGTGGCACTAGAATATGATTTGGAAGAAGGCAAACGCAGTCATCGGGATAATTATATTAGTGAACTACTTGCACAACTCACAGGTGCAGAAGCTGCTTGTATCGTTAACAATAATGCTGCAGCCGTACTCTTGATGTTGGCCACCTTTGCAAAAGATAAAGAAGTCATTATTTCTCGCGGGGAATTGATTGAAATTGGCGGAGCATTTCGCATTCCAGATATTATGGCTCAAGCAGGCTGTAAACTTATTGAAGTGGGAACAACAAACCGCACACATTTGAAAGATTATCGTCAAGCAATCAATGAAAATACTGCTTTCTTAATGAAAGTACACTGCAGTAACTATCATATTAGTGGATTTACTGCTTCGGTTTCAGAACAAGAGTTAGTTGATCTTGGACGAGAATTTGATATTCCAGTAATTACGGATCTTGGTAGCGGTGCATTGATTGAGCTAAGCCAATATGGTTTACCGAGTGAGCCGACGGTACAAGAAAAAGTCGCACAAGGCGTAAATTTGGTGTCATTCTCGGGTGATAAATTATTGGGTGGCACACAAGCTGGCATTATTGTTGGTAAAAAAGAGTGGATTGCTCAGTTACAAGCTCACCCATTAAAGCGTGTGTTGCGTTGTGATAAAGTGATTTTAGCCGGGCTTGAGGCAACATTACGCCTTTATCTCCAACCCGAAAAACTCACTGAAACGTTGCCAACTTTACATTTACTCACCCAATCGATGGATGTATTAAAAGAAGAAGCCGAACAACTTAAAGTCTGTTTAGCAAACCGCTTAAAAGATTACGAGGTTGAAATTGAAGAAAGTTTTGCTCAAATTGGGAGTGGTTCCCAACCAATGGCGACGATCCCTTCTTTTGCAGTGACGATTGCCGAAAAAACAGAGGCAAAATTGACCGCACTTTTAACAGTATTCAAAGCGTTAAAACAACCAATAATTGGCCGTGTTGAGAAAGGAAAGATTTGGTTAGATTTACGTAGCGTGTCTGACTTTAAGGCATTATTAGATACGGTGGAAAAATTATGATCATAGTAACATCAGGGCATGTCGATCATGGTAAAACAGCCCTTTTAAAAGCACTGACAGGTACGAATACCGCTCATTTGCCGGAAGAAAAAAAACGTGGCATGACCATTGATTTAGGCTATGCCTATTTGCCTTTAAAAGAGAAAGTGCTTGGGTTTATTGATGTACCTGGCCATGAAAAGTTTCTCGCCAACATGTTGGCCGGGCTTGGTGGTGTGCATTATGCCATGCTTATAGTTGCCGCCGATGAAGGGATTGCCGCACAAACTAAAGAACACTTAGCGATTTTACGTCTGCTTCAATTTACTGAAATCATGGTAGTGATTACCAAGGCTGACCGAGCAAAAAATGAGCAAATCGAGGCACTAAAAACAAAAATTCAGACAGATTATCCATTCTTAGGTGAATCTCATTATTTTATTACATCAGCACAAACTGGCTTAGGCATTGATGCGTTACGCGATTATTTAGCCAATTTACCGGAATTAGCCGAAATAAATAAACCGTTTCGTTATGCCATCGACCGTGTCTTTAGCGTGAAAGGGGCGGGGACAGTAGTAACAGGCACAGCATTTGCAGGCTCAGTAACTATTGATGACGAACTTTTCCTTTCAACAGGACAAAAGGTTCGTGTTAAAAATATCCATGCTCAAAATACACCGAGTGAGAAAGGCTTGGCTGGTCAACGCTTAGCGCTCAATTTAAACGTTGATTTAGATCGTATTCCAATGCAGCGTGGCGATTGGTTGTTAGCCTCAGAACCACTTGAGCCAACTGATCGTATTACCATTGAAATTACGCCTGAAGTGAATTTGAAAGATAGTCAACCTGTGCACATTTATCATGCAGCAAGCCGCACAACAGGTAAGCTTACCTTGCTTGAAAGCAAAAATGCAATGAAAAATGACCGCACTTTGGCGGAAGTCATTTTAGAGCAGCCATTATTTTTGGCCTTTGGGGATAAATTAATTTTACGTAGTGGCGATGCAAAAGTATTAATTGGTGGGGCGAAAGTACTCGAAATTTATTCACCAAAACGTTATAAGCGTACAGAGGCTCGTCTAGCGTTCTTAGCTAAACTTAATCAGGCTCAAACCGCCACACAACGCATCGGATTGACCTTACAAAAAGAGGCGATTTCAGCTCAAGCGCTAATGTGGAGTGAGCAACTAACCGAAAATCAACTAGTTGAAGCATTGGCTGAGAATGGTGATATCCGTTTCCAAAATTGGTGTTTTAATCGCGATTATCAACGTGAAAAAACGCAGCAAATTTTGACCGCGCTTGCTACCTATCATGAGCAACATAATGATCAGCTAGGTTTGAGTAAGGCCCGCTTATACCGTATTGCGACACTAAACCAACCGGAAAATCTGATTTACCATTTTATTGAGGAAATGCTTGATGAAGGCCAATTGCAGCAGACTCGTGGCTGGCTACATTTGCCTTCACACAAAATCCAATTCTCAGCCGAAGAGCAAAGCTTATGGCAAGCGGTGTTAGCTGAATTTGAGAAAGCTCATGGTCAAGCCATTTGGGTGCGTGATATGGCAACAGCCTTGGCGCAAGATGAAAGTGTGATGCGTAATTTTATGTATAAAGCAGGTAAATTGGGCTATCTTACGCCAATCGTAAAAGATCGATTTTTCCTAACTGAGAGTATTTATACTTATGCCCGCTTAATTAAGCAAATGGCAGGTGAAGAAGGTAAGATTGCGGTAAATGAATTACGTGACAAGCTTAATTTTGGTCGAAAACTGACCGTACAGTTAATGGAGTATTTTGACCGTACCGGCTTTTTACGCCGCAAAGGCAATGACCATATTTTACGTGATAAAGATACATTTGATTTATAGGTAATACATGAAAAAGACACTGATTTCAGCCTTAATTTTAACCGCACTTTTTGCGGTAACAGGTTGCGAAGATAAAGAAACGAAAGCAACCATTGAGCAACAAACACAGACAATTGCACAACTAACGGCAGAAAATACGCAATTAAAAGCTGAAAAAGAAAAGGCGGAGAAGGTTATTCCAGCAATTATTGCTCAAGATGATGTGATTTTTGATAAAGAGGAAACCATCAAATATCCTAAATCGCCCAAAGAAGATGAATATGTGCCTGTAGAAGGTAAACTTCATTACAGCATTTCTACACTAAAAACGAATATTGAATGGTTAGATACACTACTTTTAGAACAAATTTCCAAAAATGCTGATGGTAAACCAAAAAGCCGCGAGCAACTTATTGCGGATTATCAGAAAGAATATGATGAAGCTAAAAAAGAGATGTTGGAATCTCCTATAATTGGTGTTGATGAAACTTTAGATTTAGCATTTAGTCACCAAAGAGGTAAGCTTGCTGTATTTTTAATAAATTATTACAGCTATGACGGTGGCGCTCATGGCGTTGGAGGCTACCAATATCTTAATATTGATTTAGAAACAAAAAAACTACTTTCATTTGATGATGTGTTTAAACCAAATCAGCAAGCTAAATTAAAAGAGCTGCTTTGGGAACGTTATACTCGATATGGCGAGGTACAAGATGAGGAAGCATTTACATCAAAAGACGCTTTTGAAGTGACCGATAATTTCTATTTAGATCATGATGGGATTCACTTTGTGTATAACGTGTATGAAATTGCGTCTTATGCAGAAGGACCACAGGAGCTGCTGATTGAGTGGTGGAATGCCTCTGCGTTATTGAAGCCTGAATTTCTTCAGAAACAGTATTATCCCGTTTCGAGTAATACGGCAGAATAACAAAGTGCGGTCAATAATGACCGCATTTTTATTGGCCTTTTTTCACCCAGTATTTAAAAGGAGTATCTTTTGTTTCACTTGCTAACAGCGTATGCTCCATAAATTGGCAGAAACTGGGAATATCGCGAGTTGTGGCGGGATCGTCCGCTAGAATAAGCAGCACTTCACCTTCATTCATGTGGCGAATGTTTTTTCTCACGAGCATCACGGGTTCAGGGCAACGTAAACCAACAGTATCAAGGGTTTTATCGACAGTAATTTCAGTCATTGTTATTCATCAGTTTTATTGAAATTGAGCTACATCATACAATAATTATGGGGAAATTTCGATAAATCCGCTATCAATGATAAACTACGCAACAAATTCATTTGAACAATTATTTCATGGCTGAATACCTTATCCCCAAAAGTGCGGTCGTTTTTGAAGAAGAAATTAAGAAAAGTCGATTTATCACGTATTTGCAACATACGGAAGGACTTGAAAAAGCCAAAGCTTTTTGGGCAGAAATTAAAGCGCAGCACCCTAATGCCCGCCATCATTGTTGGGCGGCAGTGGCCGGAAAGCCAACGGATTCTCAACAATTAGGCTTTTCCGATGATGGTGAACCAGCAGGCACTGCAGGAAAGCCAATGCTATCCGCTTTGCAAGGTAGCCAAGTTGGTGAAATCAGTGCTGTTGTTGTCCGCTATTATGGGGGCATTTTATTAGGCACTGGCGGTTTAGTTCGTGCTTATGGAAATGGTGTTCAGCAAGCTTTAAAATTATTAGAAACTGAACGAAAAGTAGAACGTCAGTTATTCCAAGTTCATTGTGATTATGCACAATTAAATTGGATTCAAATTTTATGTGAACAGCATCAAATTGAAATTTATGAACAAAATTTTCAAGTGCAGATAACATTGCAGTTAGGCATTAGTGAAGATCAAATTAAACCTTTTGAACAAGCATTAATTGAGCGTTCGGCAGGAACGTTGAAATTAGAAGAAATTAATTAAGCGAGATATTGTGCATATTTTATCCATTATTCGGATTATCGGCATTTTGATTATGTGCTTTTCCGGCACGATGCTGATTCCAGCCTTTGTGGCGCTTATTTATGGCGATGGCGGCGGTAAAGCGTTTATGCAAGCTTTTGCATTGAGCTTAACTGTGGGCATGTTGCTCTGGTGGCCTTGTCATCACCACAAACAAGAATTGCGGTCTCGTGATGGTTTTTTAATTGTGGTGGCATTTTGGTTCGTCCTTGGCGGGTTAGCAACCTTACCATTGTTATTATTTGATGCACCTCATTTAACAGTGGCTTCTGCCGTATTTGAGGCGTTTTCCGGGTTAACAACCACGGGCGCCACAGTCATGACAGGGTTAGATAATTTACCGAAAGCCATTCTGTTTTACCGTCAATTTTTACAATGGTTAGGCGGCATGGGGATCATCGTACTTGCGATTGCAATTATTCCTTTATTGGGTATTGGCGGAATGCAGTTATACCGAGCTGAAATGTCTGGCCCAATGAAAGATCAGAAAATTCAGCCACGGATAGCAGAAACGGCAAAGGCATTGTGGTTTGTTTATTTCTTTTTAACCATGTCTTGTACCTTGGCTTATTGGCTAGCAGGTATGACACCGTTTGATGCACTTACACATAGTTTCTCGACGGTATCCATTGGCGGCTTTTCTACGCATGATGCCAGTATCGGCTATTTTAATAGCTCGACGATTAATTTTATCACAGTCATTTTCTTGTGGATTTCGGCTTGTAACTTTGCATTGCACTTCAGAGCATTTTCGACTTTAGGACGAGAAAATATTTTGAAGATTTACACAAAAGATCCAGAATTCCGCTTCTTTATGAGTATTCAAATTTTGCTTATCGTGGCATGTACATTGGTGATGATAAGCCATCAATATTTTGATTCCTCATGGCAAGATTTTGAGCAAGTCGTATTCCAAGCCGTATCAATTTCAACCACAACAGGCTACACCACATCGAATTTTGCTGAGTGGCCTTCTTTTGTGCCGATGTTATTAATTATTGCCTCTTTTATTGGTGGCTGTGCAGGCTCAGTCGGTGGCGGTTTGCGTGTTGCACGGATTTTAGTGTTATATCTTCAAGGTGCAAGAGAACTGAAACGATTTGTACATCCTAATTTAGTGTATCCAATTAAATGGGGTAAAAATGTCCTTGATGAACGAGTGATTGGGAGTATTTGGGCCTTTTTCTCAGCGTATCTATTGGTATTCACTATTTGTTTATTAAGTGTGATTGCATGTGGTGTCGAACCTTTTGACGCCTTTAATGCGGTATTGGCAAGTATTAATAACCTTGGACCGGGATTAGGTTCAGTAAGCAGTAATATGACGGCGATGCCAGATAGTGCTAAATGGGTACTCACCATTGCGATGGTATGCGGTCGTTTAGAAATTTTCACATTATTGGCGCTCTTCACACCGGCGTTTTGGAAGGCATAATGAAAACATTAATTTTATATTCAAGCCGTGATGGACAAACTAAAAAGATTGCTGAATTTATGGCTCAGTATCTTGAAGGAGAAGTGGTGGTTTCACCGTTAATGGAGGAACAGGATCTTCAAGTTTTTGATCATGTGATTATTGGGGCATCTGTTCGTTATGGTCACTTTAATAAACAGTTATACCATTTTGTGGAACGCCATCATGAATTGCTGAATGCAAAAAGTGCGGTCTTTTTTGGCGTAAATTTGACAGCGAGAAAAGAAGGAAAAGATACGCCAGAGGGAAATGTCTATGTGCGTAAGTTCCTTCAACGTATAAAATGGACGCCGGAAAAAGTCGGCGTGTTTGCAGGGGCATTGCTATATCCGCGCTATAAATGGATTGATCGTGTCATGATCCAATTGATTATGAAAATTACAAATGGCGAAACAGATACGACCAAAGAAATTGAATATACCGATTGGGGAAAAGTAAAGACATTTGCAGAAAGCCTGAATTCGTAGAATAAAACACCATAAAAATAGTATTTTTTAGACTATTTGATTAAAAGATCTTCAACTAAGAAAAAATTTACATTTTTTTACAAAAAGATCTTGCAAAGGCATCTGAAATGCCTAT